>Ga0157361_1000073_pt1 | contig 58412 bp, 50 predicted proteins | sample AttlaeALBM2_FD_111481 | JGI IMG/M metagenome (GOLD analysis project Ga0157361, IMG submission 111481) | Fungus gardens microbial communities from leaf cutter ant in Ribeirão Preto, State of São Paulo, Brazil - Atta laevigata ALBM2 | ecosystem: Host-associated > Fungi > Mycelium > Unclassified ...
CAGCGACAGCTGAAATTGCAGGGTGATCACCGAGGCGCCGCCGGAGCTTTGGGACGCCATCTGCTTCAGTCCGGACATCTGACCAAACTGGCGCTCAAGAGGCGCGGTGACGGAAGAGGTCATGACGTCAGGGCTGGCGCCCGGATAGAGCGTCACCACCTGAATGGTGGGATAGTCCACCTCCGGCAGGGCGGAAACCGGCAGAAAGCGGTAGCCAAGCACGCCGGCCAGCAGAATGGCAATCATCAGCAGCGTGGTCGCGACCGGGCGCAGAATAAACAGGCGCGACGGACCACCGCTGTGGTCAGGAGGCATCACCTGCATTATTGACGTTCTCCACGAGCCGGTTGCGCCGCGCGGGTACTCTGCGTGGCCGTACTCTGTGGCGCAACCACCTCAACGGCGGCCCCTTCCGTCAGGCGATCCAGCCCGTCGGTTACCACCCGATCGCCGGCTGCCAGTCCGGCGCTGATCACCACTTTCTGGCTATCCTGCAGACCGGCCGTTACACGTTTTTTGCTCACTTTATTGTCGCTATTGATCACCCAGACGAAATGGCCGTCGTTGCTCATCTGCAGCGCCGCCGTCGGGATAACCACCGCATCCTGCAGCGTATCGACTTTCAGTCGTGCATTAACAAACTGGTTAGGGAACAGCGCGTCATCTTCGTTGCTGAAGCGGGCTTTGAGCTTGATGGTACCGGTCGTGACATCGATCTGGTTATCAATGCTCAGCAGCGCGCCGTGCGTCAGCAGCGTTTTATTGCTGCGATCCCAGGCTTCCACCCGCAGCGGCTGGCCGCTTTTCTGCGCCTTCAGGATGGCGCTGACGTTATTTTCCGCCACGCTGAACACCACGTCGATCGGGTGCGTTTGGGTGATCACCACTAAACCCGTGGTGTCGCCCGCCGAGATGTAGTTACCAACATCGACCTGCTTAAGCCCCACGCGGCCGGCAATCGGAGCCGTGATGCGGCTGTAGGTGAGATTGAGCTGCGCACTGGCCACGCTGCCCTCATCGGCTTTAATCGTGCCGAGGGTTTCGCTGACCAGCGAGCGCTGGGTATCCAGCTCCTGCTGTGAGACCAGTGAGGTTTTTGCCAGTTTTTCAAAACGGCTGAGATCGCGGCGCGCATTGGCCAGCGTTGCCTGATCTTTTGCCAGCTGGCCCTGGGCCTGGGTCAGTGCAACCTGCCAGGGGCGCGGATCGATCTCCGCCAGCAATGCCCCGGCGGCAACCTGCTGGCCCTCCGTGAAGTGCAGCGCCATTAACTGCCCATCCACGCGGCTGCGCACGTTAACCGTGTTGGCGGCAGTTACGGTGCCAAGGCCGCTCAGATAATAGGGGACGCTTTCGGTAGCGGCGGTGGCGGCCTGCACCGGTGCGGATGGCCGTTGTCCGGCCGCTGCGCCCTTGCCACGCGCGTGACGCGGCTGACCTTCAGCCTGCGGGGGCTGATCAGGCTGGGCAGGATGCTGCCAAAGGTAATAGCCGCCTGCAATGACGGTCAGCACCACGATAACAGTCAGACTTATTTTTAATCGACGATTCATTGCTCTGTGTGCTCTCCAGCAGTTTCGATTTCCCAGGTGCGAAAACCAAGTGTCCGTTTCGCAAACGAAATGATTGTAGTCGCCCGCGCCGGGCGAAAATTGAAGGAAATAAGGATATCGCCCCGGCTACGCTAAGTATTCATATTCAGTAAATATTTTGGCAGGGATACGCATAAGCGTGTTTTTTTCCTTTGCTAAGCTGAAAGACAGGCTAGTCTCGTTTACACAAGGAGAATCTAATGCGTCAACATAAAACCCGCCAGCTCGGGAGCAGTGGTATCGCGGTTCCGCTTCTGACATTTGGCGGCAATGTTTTCGGCTGGACGGTCGATGAGAAAACCTCGTTCTCACTGCTCGATGCGCTGGTGGAGAAGGGTTTATTCTTTATCGATACGGCGGATGTCTATTCGCGCTGGGCGCCAGGCAACGCCGGCGGGGAATCAGAAACCATCATCGGTAAGTGGCTGAAGCAGAGCGGCAAGCGCGACAAAATTGTGCTGGCGACCAAAGTCGGGATGGAACTGTCGCCAGAGAAAACCGGTCTTCGTCCGGCCTATATTCGTCAGGCGGTCGAGGATTCGCTGCGCCGCCTGCAAACGGACGTGATTGATCTCTATCAGGCGCATCGTGATGATGAAGATACGCCGCTGGCAGATACGCTGCATGCCTTTGACGCCCTGGTTAAAGAGGGCAAAGTGCGGGCAATCGGCGCATCGAACTACCGCGCGCAGCGTCTGCAGGAGGCGCTGGATATCAGTAAGCAGGCGGGCATTGCGCGGTATGAAACCCTGCAGCCGGAGTACAATCTTTACGATCGTGCAGAGTACGAAAGCGGGCTGGAGCAGGTCGCGCTGCAAAATGGCCTGGGCGTGATCAATTACTATTCCCTTGCCAGCGGCTTCCTCAGCGGCAAATACAAAAAACCGCAAGACGCCAGCAAGAGTCAGCGCGGCCAGGGCATAGTTGAGAAGTACCTTAACGCGCGCGGCCTGCACATTATTGAAGCGTTAGAGGATATCGCCGCATCACATGACGCTTCGGCCACGCAGGTGGCGCTGGCGTGGCAAATTGCCCGCCCGAGCATTACCGCCCCGATTGTTAGTGCTACCTCGCTGCAGCAGTTGGATGAGCTGGTGAAAGCCACGGAGCTGCAGCTGAGTAAGCAGGAGATTGAGGAGCTGGCGCGCGCCAGTCAGCCTGAGGCGTAAGTCTGTGAACCTGGCGGCCCTGCGGGTCGCCACTCCGGAAGCATGACGGGAATGGGGTTTTGGCCGCAGGACCGACAAAAGAGTTGAGCGTTTTTATTTTTTCGCCTCACAAAAAATGCCATTCATGCAGAAATATATTCATTCATCGATCGCTGTCACAATTGCGTTAAGTAACTGTCACCTTTACGTTATCTGCGCACAGATTTGCAAAAACTGACATAAGCGCAGCACTATTCTCTGTTCGTCCTTTCCGGTAACTCACAAAAGAATAACGATCATGAACAGAAAAAAAGCAGTGCAGCATATGCCTCGCCTGGCAGCGGGCACCCTGATGTTTGCTATGTTGAGTGCGTCGGCGGTGGCAGCCGATGCGTTCAGCTATGACTCTCCCTATATGTTTGGCGACTGGGGCGGTACCCGATCGCAGCTGGAGAGCGAAGGCGTGAAGTTTGACGTCAACTACACCATGGAGAGCGCCTCTAACCTCGGCGGCGGCGCGGACACCAACACCTCAATGCGCTACAGCGATCAGTGGGCATTTGGTCTGAACCTTGACCTGCAAAAACTGCTCGACTGGCAGGATGCGCAGTTCCAGATGACCATTACGGACCGTAATGGCCGCAATATTTCTGATCAGGTTGCTGACCGCCGCACCGGCATGCTCTCTTCGGTGCAGGAGGTTTACGGGCGCGGACAGACCTGGCGCCTGACGCAGTTCTGGCTGAGCAAAGGGCTGTTTGATAACACCGTGAATCTGAAGGCCGGTCGCCTGACCGTGGGTGAGGATTTCGATAACTTCGACAGCAAATTCCAGAACCTGGCTTTCGGTAGCGGCCAGGCAGGTAACTGGCGCGGCGATCGCTGGTTCAACTGGCCGGTTTCCCAGTGGGGCGGCCGGATTAAAGTTAACTTCACCCCGGAAGTGTTCTTCCAGGTGGGCTTCTACAACCAGAACCGGGCTAACTACGATCGCGGCGACGGCTTCCGTCTGGATACCAGCAACTCTGAAGGCAATCTGGTGCCGGTGGAACTGGGCTGGAAACCGACCTTTGGGCCGGAAAACCTACCGGGTAACTACCGCATCGGGTATTACTACTCCTCAGCGAACGGCGATAACTACGGCAGCTGGCGTGACGGGGCGTATCAGAGCAAGGACCACGCCTACGGCGGCTATGTGCTGTTACAGCAGCAGCTGACCGCGCAGGGCGGCGATGCCAGCCGTGGCCTCGGCGTAACGGTACAGGCGGTGATGAACGATCACAAAACCTCAAAAACTGATAACTACCAGTCGATCAGTTTTACCTGGAAAGGGCCGTTTGATGCGCGTCCGCAGGATGAGATTGGCGTCGGTGCTGCCCGTATCCACGTCAACAGCGCGTATACCCGCTCGCAGCGTGAGCAGAATGCGGCGAATGGCGAAACGGACTTCAGCAGCCCGACCTACCTGCCGATTCAGGATGGCTCAGAGTACAACTATGAGATCTACTACAATGCGCAGCTGACCAAATGGCTGCAGCTGCGTCCGAACCTGCAGTATGTTGTGGCACCGGGTGCGGTAAGCGAAGTGAAAGACGCCTTTGTGGGCGGTATCAGCGCAAACATCAACTTCTGATTGGCGCGAAAGGTAAAAGTGATGGCGGCCCGCAGGCCGCCATTTTTTTGCTCTCTCAGCCTGAAATCGCAGGCGTTTCTGTCACCTGGCGTTAGCGACCAAACATCACGTCCGCCCAGCGCGCCAGCCCGGCCGTCACGGAACCAAAATCATCACCGCTGGCAATCGGCGTGTCCGGCAACGCCTGCTGTAGCGCCGCGCGCAGCACCGGTGAACGCGCGCTGCCGCCGGTCAGGTAGATCACGTCCGGTTTGGTTTCACCGCTCGCCAGCGCCAGATGTACCTGCTCCAGCATCCGCTCCAGCGGCTGGTTGATGGCCTCATCCAGCGTAGCGGCGCTGATCTCCGTCTGCAGCGACCGGGCGATAAATGCCAGCGAGGCGTCCGTTTCGGCGCTCTCCGACAGCGCAATCTTGCTCTCTTCGGCGGCGCGTACCAGACGGTAGCTCAGCTTCTGCTGCCAGACCTTCAGCAAGTGCGCCACTTTGTCGCCGTGCTCTGCATCGCGCACCAGATCCCGCAGCAGTTTGCCGCAAGCCGGCGAGTAGAACTCGCTTTGCGCCGGCACGTCATTGATGGCAACCGCGTTCCACCACGGCAGGGCCGGCAGCGCCGTGCCTTTTTGCGTGTTTCCGCCGAGGCCAAGCAAAGGCATCAGGGTCTTGAAGGCCAGCATGATATCCAGATCGTTACCGCCCACACGGCAGCCGCTGTGTCCAAGCAGACTGTCTCGACGATCGGCTTTGGTGCGCCACTCCGGGCCCATCAGCAGCATCGAGCAGTCGGTGGTGCCGCCGCCGATGTCCACCACCAGCACGCGCGTCTCTCTCTCCAGCGTAGCTTCAAAATCCAGCCCGGCGGCAACCGGCTCAAACTGGAACTCCACATCGCGAAAGCCGGCACGCTGCGCCGCGCGCAACAGGATACCCTGCGCCTGGTGGTTGGCCTCTTCGCCGCCCAGCCCCTGGAAGTTGATGGGACGGCCAATGACCGCTTGCTCAATCGGCCGATCAAGCTGGCTTTCACCCTGCTGACGGATGTGCAGCATCATGGCGCACACCAGATCTTCAAAGAAAGCGATTTGCTGCGGCTTCAGGCCGCTGGCGCCAAGAAAAGATTTGGGTGATTTCACGAACCAGACATCTTCCGGATCAACCATATATTGATGCAGTGCGGTCAGGCCGAACTGCACGCTACCTGGCGTGACGTCAATATCCTCTTCGCGGTTAAAACGCAGCGCACGCTGCAGCAGCGCGGTGCCTTCGCTGTCCGCCACCGGTACCTGATGGTGGCGGTGCAGCCATTCGCTGACGGCTTCACGCGTCGGCGCACAGATCATGGAGGGGAGCAGACGCTGACCATTCTCCAGCGTCAGCATACGCGGTGTGCCGTTGTCGATCACCGCAATAGAACAGTTGGCCGTGCCGTAGTCGAATCCGATAAACATGTTATCCCCCATGCCAGAAAAAAGGGGGCGACTTTAGCGCAGCCGGCGCGGGCTGGCAATGGGCAAGCGTGCAGATTACCGCTGCACTTCCTGGTAGACGTGATACTGGCCGCGGCCGGCGTGCTTGGCGCTATAGCAGGCGACATCGGCCTGCGACATCACTACATTGCTGATGCAGTTTTGTGCATCAATTTGCGTAATCCCGGCGCTGGCGCCCACCTGATAGGGCTGCTCCTGCCAGATAAAGGCGTACTCATTGACCGCTGTCACAATGCGCTGTACCGCCTCGCGCCCCTGATCAACCTCGCAGTTCGGCAGCAGCAGGCCAAATTCGTCCCCGCCCAGCCGCGCCAGCAGATCGCTGCCGCGCAGGTGGTGCTGCATTAATTCGGCCAGTTCACGCAGCAGCGCATCGCCCGCCGCATGGCCGGCGGTGTCGTTGACCGCTTTGAATTTATCCAGGTCGATAAACACCAGCACGTGCCGGCTATGATTGAGAGCGGCATCGTTGACCAGCCGCTTCAGATGTTGCTCAAAACTGTGGCGATTCGGCAGGCGCGTCAGCATATCGTGTGACGCGCTATAGCTCAGGCGCTTCATCATTTTGCGCGACTCACTGACATCCTGAATAACCATTACCGCACCAATGCTGGCACCGGTCAGGGTTTTGAGCGGGGTAATGCTGTAGTGGATCTCCACCAGCGTGCCCTCTGGCGTATGCAGCACCAGCTCCTCCTCCAGGTCTGGCGTGGTTTTTTCCCCCGGCAGATGGCACAGCAGCAGGTTCTCAACCCGTGGGCCGTTCGCCCCACGGGTGATGTTCAGCAGTTCGCTAAGCGCGACGCCGGCCGCGTTCTCCTGTGACCAGCCGCTCAGGGTCTCTGCCACCGGATTCATAAAGGTCACGCGCATCTCATCATCGGTACTGATCACCGCTTCGCCGATGGAATCAAGGGTAATCGCCATGCGCTCTTTCTCCTGAAACAGCGCTTCGTTCAGCGCGCGCAGCGGCGTGATGTCCTGACAGATCCCCAGCATGCGCTCAATCTGACCATCCTGGCTCAGAATCCGGTTGGCCTCCGAGCGCACGTAACGGGTGCCGTGGGGCAGATTGATGCGGTACTCCAGGTGGAAAGCGCTACGGCGCTCGATCGCCTGCTGAATAATCAGCGCGGCGGCTTCACGCTCGGGCGGATCAACCAGATGCAGCCACACATCATAGGTGGGCACCTGATGGGGTTCGAGCGCGAACAGTTCATACATGCGCTTGTCCCACAGCATTTCGCCGGTGAGCAGATTCCACTCCCAGACGCCGATACCGCCGGCTTCATTCGCCAGCGTGATGCGCTCCATCAGGCGTCGATTGACCTGCTCACTCTGTTTGAGTTCAGAGATATCCACAATCTGCGCAATAAAATAGAGCGGTAGCCGTTCGGCATCGCGCACCATCGAGACGGTCAGCCGCGTCCAGACAATCTCACCATCCTTGCGGAAATAGCGCTTCTCAATGGTGTAGGTCATGATTTCACCTGCAACCAGGCGCTCCAGCTGCTGGAGATCGCTGTTAAGATCGTCCGGATGGGTGATCTGCTGAAAGGTCAGTTTTTTAAGCTCATCGGCGGGGAAACCCAGCGTGTGGCACAGCGACTGATTAACCTGCTGCCAGCCCCCATTGGGTGCCACCAGCGCCATGCCGATCGCCGAGTACTCCATGGCGTTACGGAAGCGGGTTTCACTCTCGCTGATGTGGTGCTTTTCGCGCTGGAAAGCATCCATTACCAGCGACATGACGTGGCTCGGTAGCAGCACCAGCAGGAAGGGCAGCCAGCTGCTAATCTGGCCCAGCAGCATGTCGTTGCGCGCCAGCTGTACCCAGTTCAGCGCCAGCAGCACCGACATAAAGCTGGCGTTAAGGAAGAACAGTAAAAAGGCTTCAAACTTGGGCAGGCGCACCGCGCACCAGAACAGGATCACCACGATAAAGGTGAAAGGCCACGGCATAAAACGCAGCGCTAAATAGCTGGCGAGCAGCGTGAAAATCAGCGTCAGCAGCGTCTCCAGCTGGCGGCCGGGGGTAATCAGCTGGCGGAGCGGTTTCGTGGGCCACAGCAGCAGTACCGGCGCGAAGGCCAGCACACCGATAACCTCAGAGATCACCCAGGTGAAGAAGAAGGGCAGCGAGGCGTGACCGCCGACGTGCAGCATCCACAGCGCCACCAGGCCGCCCGCCAGCGGGGCTATCAGGCCGGCACAGACGGCAAAGCGCGCCCAATCCGCCAGCGAATTGAGCGGAGCTTTACGATCCAACATGGCACGCAGCATCAGCCCGGCCATCACCGCCTGCACCATATTCAGCAGGGCAAATTTAACATTGCTTAACGCCGGGCCAATCACCAGCAGATTGGCCAGCGTCGTGCCCAGCACGCAGCAGGCCAGCAACAGCGGCACCTGGCTGGCGCGCGCACGAAAGACCACCACCGTCATCAGTGCGGTCGAGTACCAGAGCGGGGAGATGCGGCCGCTGACCACAATCAGTTCCAGGCAGAACAGCGTCAGCAGAAAGGCCAGCCCACCAAGAAGCAGGGCATTACGCCATGTTCTTTGCGGTGTAGCCTGTGAGGTCAAAATCTCAAGGGTCATGCACGAATCCAGCAGCGCGCATCCGTTACACGACGAAAAATGCGCCAGTCAATCTCTGTCTGGCATGCTAGCACATCTGTAATAGATGTCTGCGCGGAAATCGCGTTTAGCTTTTATTCCATGAATAGATTGGCCCTCTGTCACATAAGGGCCCATAGAACTTAGCGAAACAGGTCGGCGCGGGTGAACGGTTTTTCCAGCCCGGCGAGATCGGCAGAGAAGCGTTCGAGGAACTGCTGCGTGGTGGCAACGCGACCGTGGCTCATCAGCAGCACCGGCACCAGCAGGGCGATGGCAACTTGTGCCACACTGAACCCTTTCAGGGCGGTACCGCGCTGGCTAAGCAGGAAAGCGCTGCTCAGGGTAAAGCCCAGCAGCAAGCCGGCCAGCACTTCGCTTGCCGAGTGCGCATGAATCACCAGCCGTGAGAAACCCACCATCAGCGGAATAACGTAGCCGATGCCCACGGTGAATGCACGCCAGCCGCGCGACCAGCGGCCGGAGATCAGCCACATCATCACGGGCCACAGCGTGGCCGACATGGCGCTGTGGCCGCTGAAGCCAGTGAAATTAAAGCGGGCGCTGCCAATGCCGAAGCCGAGGAACATGATTTTTGAAATGCTGACAATCAGGCCAGCGAGACCAAACGCCAGCAGCCAGTACCATACGGTACGGCGGTTGTCGCTTTTCCACGGCAGCACCAGCGCGATGATCACCGCAGTGGGGATCAGCAACATACTGTCGCCAAAATAGGTCAGGGTTCTCCAGCTCATACTTTTCCTTGCAGCGGCTATCAAATACCCCGTGCAGAACGCAGCGCGGGCAGGGGCACAGTGTATCGATTCCCCCTCTTACTGCAAAACGGGATAGTCTGAAAAGGCGGCAGGCCGCATTTCTCTGGCATCAAACCGGTGAAATACCTATAATTGCCGCCAACCAACCCTCTCATTTGGCCCTTCGCAGCTTCGGCTTCAATTGGCTTCCGTTATCAGGTTTTAAAAAAAGTATGACTGACAAGTCTCATCAGTGCGTGATCGTTGGCATTGCAGGTGCTTCCGCATCCGGAAAAAGTCTTATTGCCAGCACGCTCTATCGTGAAATTCGTGATCAGGTTGGTGACGAGCATATCGGCGTAATCCCCGAAGATGCCTACTATAAAGATCAAAGCCACCTGACCATGGAAGAGCGGGTAAAAACCAACTACGACCACCCGAGCGCGATGGATCACGACCTGCTGTTGCAGCATCTGCGTGCGCTAAAGGCGGGACAGGATATCGATCTGCCGGTCTATAGCTATGTCGAACACACTCGCACTGAAGACTCTATTCACCTCAAGCCGAAGAAAGTGATCATCCTGGAGGGCATTTTGCTGCTGACCGATGCGCGCCTGCGTCAGGAGCTTAACTTCTCGATTTTTGTCGATACCCCGCTGGATATCTGCCTGATGCGCCGTATGAAGCGCGACGTGAACGAGCGCGGCCGCTCCATGGATTCTGTGATGAGCCAGTATCAAAAGACGGTACGTCCAATGTTCCTGCAGTTTATTGAGCCTTCCAAACAGTATGCCGACATCATCGTGCCGCGCGGCGGGAAAAACCGCATCGCCATCGACATTCTGAAGGCCAAGATCAACCAGTATCTCTGATACGCCGGCGTACGCACGGAGAGGCTGCCGTCACCTGGCAGCCTTTCGCTACACTTAACATTAGGGAGACCCAGCGATGAGATTATGCGATCGCGATATTGAAATCTGGCTGGACAGCGGCAAGCTGGCGATTGAACCGCGTCCGCCGGTAGAGCGGATTAACGGTGCAACGGTGGATGTGCGCCTCGGCAATCAGTTCCGTACTTTTAGTGGCCACACCGCACCTTTTATCGATTTAAGTGGTCCAAAGCACGAAGTGAGCGCAGCGCTGGATCGCGTCATGAGCGACGAGATTGTGCTGCCAGAGGGCGAGGCCTTTTTCCTGCACCCGGGCGAGCTGGCGCTGGCGGTGACGCTGGAGTCGGTTACCCTGCCTGACGATCTGGTGGGCTGGCTGGATGGCCGCTCTTCGCTGGCACGTCTGGGATTGATGGTGCACGTTACGGCGCACCGTATCGATCCCGGCTGGCAGGGGCGTATCGTGCTGGAGTTCTATAATTCGGGCAAACTGCCGCTGGCGCTGCGTCCGGGTATGCTGATTGGGGCGTTGAGCTTTGAGCCTCTGTCGGGCCCGGCGGCGCGACCATACAACCGACGTGAAGACGCGAAGTATCGGGGTCAGCAGGGCGCTGATGCCAGTCGTATCGACAAAGATTAATGTTTTCTCCAGAATCATTCGGGGTGCTGCTAACCTGGCAGCAGCCTGAATCCGGACGGTGATGAGGATGCAATGAGAAGAGTGATAACCACGCTGGCCATCCTGTTAGTGGTGGTCGTAGCGGGCATGACGGCACTGGTATTGCTGGTCAATCCCAACGACTTTCGTACCTATATGGTACAGCAGGTAAAACAGCGCAGTGGTTATCAGCTTGAAGTGAGTGGCGACCTGCGCTGGCATGTCTGGCCACAGCTCAGCATTCTTGCCGGGCGGATGAGCCTGACGGCGCCCGGCGCCAGCCAGCCGATGGTGACAGCCGACAATATGCGTCTGGATGTGAATCTGTTGCCGCTGTTGTCGCATCAGCTTAGCGTCAGCCAGGTGATGCTGAAAAATGCCATTATCCGCGCCACGCCGGATAGCGCCGCCCGGAAGCCACAGGGCGCGCCGGTCGGGCCGGGCGATAGCGAACCGACCACAGCCGTCAACAATGGCTGGACCTTCAATATCAATAAATTGCGCATCGCCGATAGCCTGCTCATTTGGCAGCAGCCGGGTGGCGACGAGTTCAATTTTCGCGATCTCAATCTCAGCCTCAACCAGGATGCCAGCAAACAAGCCAGCGTCGAACTCTCAACCCGTCTTTCACGCAATCAGCGCAACGCCAGCGTTAATCTGAAAGGCCAGATGAACGTCGCGCAGTATCCGCACCGGCTGCTGGGCCAGCTGGACGAACTGAACTACACGCTGGATGGCGCTAACCTGCCGCCGCAGGGCATTAAAGGCACACTGAGCGGCCAGGCAGAGTGGAACGGTGACCAACAGCAGTTTTCACTGGCGAAGCTGCAGCTGACCGCGAATGACAGCACGCTGGATGGCAGCGCGCAGGGCCGGCTGGCCGCGCCACAGCTGCTGAATCTGGCGCTGCATGCTACTTCACTGAATATTGATAACCTGATGGCCAGCGCGCCGCTGGGTGATAACGCCCCGGCACAGCAGGCGAATGTGATGCGTACGCCGGTAATTGCTGAACCCCGTATGCGCAGTAATGCCGATTCGCCGCTTAACGCGCTGGATCTGCAGTTGAGCCTGAATGCCGATGCCGCCGTATGGCGCGGTCTCGCCTTAAGTAATGTACAAATCGATGCCAGCAATCAGCAGGGATTGATGACGCTGAACAAGCTGCAAGGCAAACTGGGTGGCGGCCACTTCTCGATTCCGGGCGCGGTGGATATTCGCCATCCGGTGACGCAGGTTGCGTTCCAGCCGGAGCTTGAGAACATCGCCATTGCCCCGGTACTGAAAGCGCTGGAGCTACCGGAGTCGCTACAGGGCACGCTGTCGCTGAAAGGTGACGTGAAGGGTGCCGGGCTGAGCGTGGCAGAAGCGAAGCAGAACTGGCAGGGTAACGCCGAACTGGAAGCCACCAATTTGCAACTGGCGCAGCTCAACTTGCAGCAGATGGTGCGCCGTGCCGTTGCGCGTGTCAGTAATGGCGTGACTAATGAGCAGGCGGACGATCAGGGTATCCAGCAGCTGAGCGGCCGTATCAGCCTGAAGCAGGGCGTGCTTTCGCTCCCGGATCTGCAGGGCGGCAGCAGCCGTCTGGCGGTGCAGACCCAAGGCCATATTGATGTGGTGAAACAGCAGATGGATGTCACCATTAATATGTTGCTACGCGGCTGGCAGGGTGATGATCGGTTGGCGCGCGTGCTGAATGAGCAGACCATTCCACTGCGCATGTATGGCGGCTGGAGTAACCTGCAGTACTCACTGCCGATTGATGAGGTGGTGCGTCAGCAGTTGCAGAGTGAAGCCAAATCGCGGCTGAATCAGTGGCTGGATCGCCAGCAGCCGGCGAAACAGTAGCAGCAGTGGCTGGTTGTTGTGGCTTACCTTCTATGTTGTGCCGTGGCACTTGGCGGCCCTTTGGGTCGCCATTCCGAAAGTCAAAAGCGCTGGATATTCAGAATCAGCCACGCCGATGCACAAGGGAAGAAGGGAGCGTGAGGTAAGCCCGGACGTCACGCGGCAGGGATGCCGCGTGTCGAGGCCCGCATGGATGCGGCTGTTGCCGTTCCGGGCGTGCTCACGCTCCCTTCTGACTGTGCGCAGAATTGGCAGCGATAAAATGTGTGGATTTGCCACCGCTTTGAGCCGTCAGCCCGTTAAATCATCCGTTCTCTGCCAGCGCCAGCGGCACAATCTCCACCTTCTGTACGCGATGATTTTCCACCTGCAGGGTACGCAGCAGATAATCCCCCACCTGCAGCTCTTCGCCCTCTGCCGGCACGTGCTGCAGGCTATCCATCAGCAGCCCGGCAATGGTGTGATAACTGCGCTTCTCATCCAGCGGTAAGCGGACATACACCGCCAAATCCTCCAGCGGCATGTGCCCGTTAGCGATCCAGCCGCCCTCGTGGGTGGGCTGAATATCGTAGCGCGCGTCAATCTCTTCCCCTTCGTTTGGCAGGTTGCCGGCGATGGTCTCCATCACATCACTCAGCGTGACCACGCCCTCCACGGAGCCGAACTCATCCACCACAAACGCGAAATGGGTACGCGCATTGCGGAACTGCTCCAGCGCCTGCAGCAGCGTAACGCGTTCGGGAAACACCAGCGGCTGCCGAATCAGGGCGCGCAAATCCAGCGATTTACTGTGCAGGGACTGATGTAAGAGATCGATCACGTGCACCACGCCCAGCGGTTCGCCTCCCTGATCGGTAATTAAAAGGCGCGTATGCTGATTGCGATCGAGCTTCGCCATAATCTCTTCAGGATCTTCGCTCAGGTCGACGTGCTCAATATCGTGGCGCGACGTCATGATGCTGTTGATCTGCCGCTGCGCCAGGCCCAGCACACGCGCAATCATGCGCCGCTCCTGCCGGTTAAACAGCGCATCGCCCTCATTGTCACTCAGCAGGGAGGCGGTCTCCGCGTCCAGCCCGGCGCGCTGTGATTCACCACGCAGGATACGCAATACCGCTTCGGCGGTGCGCTGACGCAGCGGGCGCCCGGCGGAGAGGAAGCGACGACGATTAAACATCGCCAGCTGGTTAAGGATCTCAATAACGATTGAGAAGCCTATCGCCGCATAGAGATAACCTTTGGGGATAATAAAGCCGAAACCTTCTGCCACCAGACTAAAGCCAATCATCAGCAGGAAGCTCAGGCACAGGATCACAATCGTTGGATGACCATTCACGAAGCGGGTCAAAGGTTTACTTGCCAGCAGCATCAGCAAAATCGCGATGGTGACGGCCGCCATCATCACCGGCAGGTCATTCACCATGCCGACGGCGGTGATCACCGCATCCAGCGAAAAGATGGCGTCCAGCACCACAATTTGCGCCACCACCGGCCAGAATTTAGCACCGCTTTTATTTTGACCACTCTCCTCATCACCGCCCTCCAGCCGGGCGTTGAGTTCCGTGGTGGCTTTGAATAGCAGGAAAATGCCGCCGCACAGCAGCAGCAGATCGCGCGCGCTAAAGCTATGCTGCCAGAGGGTAAACAGCGGTTGCGTGAGGGTAACCAGCCACGAGAGCGAGGCCAAAAGCGCCAGACGGGACACTAACGCCAGCATCAGCCCAAAGACGCGGGCGCGATCGCGCAGCGTGGGTGGCAACTTCTCCACCAGGATAGCGATGAAAACCAGGTTATCAATGCCTAACACCAGCTCCAGAACGATTAGCGTAACTAATCCGGCCCAGAGCGATGGATCAACGATCCACTCCCACATACTTTCATCACCATAATGTCTGAAAATGAGCTAAGTCTGATGATAGTTAATCCTCAGACAGGGTACAAATACGCTCCCGACCGCGCAGCAGGGCGGCTGGAGGAAATACCAGGATTAATCTTAGCGACCAGATTTCTCCAATAAGGAGAAAGTATGGATAAACATCCTGCGTAAAGAGAGGTCACTATTAATTCTTACCACCCGACAAATGCAACTGTTTTAAGACGGCAGAATCTGTCGCTGGATATGGAATAATTCTGAATTTGACGATGAATTTGCCCGGCAGGAGTCACATCAATACTTATGGCTGGTAGTCTTTTTCCTAAAATAGTGCAGGGAACACGGGGCCTACTTGTAAACAAGCCAGTAATAACTAGTATAGCAACGTGTTAGTAAATGTCTGCGCCAATGTTGTTAATAGCGCGCTGTTTAGCTTTCTAATGTTATGAATTGTGATCGTGAGCGAGTTGAGCCAGGAATTTCCCGGTGGCTCGGCCTTCACGGGCAAGAAAAAGGGTGCAGAGGCGGTATTGGCAGCGACAGCCAAGGGCGGTAGCGTGCCTGAAGTGCTTTTTCACGGATAATGAATTGTCTGGCGTTGCGGCGAGGATTGTCAGACTAATCTGTTGGTATTTATCACAATTTTCTTGTTTAACTACGAAGAGAATTGGCCTAAATGCCGGAGAGTTCGCCGCGGTTTTACTGACGGGGTCCCGCTGGAATATCGCTCATTTATTACACAGGCTCAGGACGTAGGATTAGGGAAATAAAATAAAAGAGTTAAATATGCGCGATAACGAATTTACATATAAAAGTCTTCTCACAAAAATCTTACTGGCGTGTTCGGATTTAATTTGTTTTAACGCAGCACTGTTTATTGCGCTGGCGTTCATTAATTCGTTCACAAATTCTCCACTGGCAGATATTTCTGAAAAAGATCTGAATTTAAAAATTGCCACCCATGTGTGCTTATCAATAATTTGCACCGGCTGGTTCTGGGTTCGCCTGCGTCATTATACTTATCGCAAGCCATTCTGGTTCGAGCTGAAAGAGGTGTTTCGCACCATTCTTATTTTTTCTGTCATCGATTTGTCAATTTCCGCTTTATCGCAATGGCAGATGTCGCGTTTTGTCTGGGTGTTAACCTGGATTCTGGCGCTGATTCTGATTCCACTGGCGCGCGCTATTTCTAAACGCGTTCTGAATAATTTCGGCCTCTGGAAGAAGCAAACCATTATTATTGGCAGCAACCGCAATGCGCAGGAAGCCTGGCAGGCGCTGCAGAGCGAAGAGGTGATGGGCTTTGACGTTATCGCCTTCTTTGATGTTGATGGCAGCTGCCCGCAGGCAAGCATCTCTGGCGTACCGGTACTGCACAACGAGCAGGAGCTGTGGCAGCTGACCAACAGCGAAACCCAGTTCATCGTGGCGGTAGAGTTTGAGCAGAGCCAGCATCGCGATCACTGGCTGAAAACGCTGGCCATGCACAACTGCCGCTCTGTTTCGGTGATTCCTACGCTGCGCGGTGTGCCGCTCTACGGCACCGATATGGCTTACATCTTCAGCCATGAAGTGATGATTCTGCGTGTGAATAACAACCTGGCAAAACGCACCTCGCGCTTCCTCAAGCGGGCGTTCGATATTGTCGGTGCGCTGAGCATCATCGTGGCGCTGTCGCCTGCGCTGCTGGTGCTTGGCTTTATGGTTGGACGCGATGGCGGCCCGCCAATCTACGGTCACGAACGTGTCGGCATGAACGGCCGCAAATTCAAATGCCTCAAGTTCCGCTCAATGGTCATCAACTCGAAAGAGGTGCTGGAGGAGGTGCTGCGCACTGACCCGGTGGCACGCGCTGAGTGGGATAAAGATTTCAAACTGAAAAACGATCCGCGTATTACCAAAGTTGGTCACTTCATCCGTAAAACCAGTCTGGATGAGCTGCCGCAGCTGTGGAACGTGGTACGTGGCGATATGAGCCTGGTTGGCCCGCGCCCGGTGATTGAAGATGAACTCTGTCGTTATGCCGGTGATGTTGATTACTACCTGATGGCTAAGCCAGGCATGACGGGATTGTGGCAGGTCAGCGGTCGTAACGACGTTGACTATGAAACGCGCGTCTATTTCGATTCGTGGTATGTCAAAAACTGGTCGCTGTGGAATGACATTGCGATTCTGTTTAAGACAGTCGGCGTAGTGCTCAAGCGCGACGGCGCTTATTGATAGACAGCGAGGGCAGGGGACGAAATAACGTTCCCGCCTGATAACTGCCGGTGCTGGGAGTGTCTTTATCTGATAACTGCCATTATCGAGCCTGACCAGAGTGGTTTATTTAGCATTTTTTAAATCTTCCACTTTAATTGATGTCGTCTTAAGGCACGGGGACAACATAAAAACCAAGGGAGCAGATGATAATGACCCACAGTTTCAATGTTTAACCCGTCATATTAATTTTTGTAAGACGCTTACACAGCGGCGTTTTCGCCTCTATCAATCATTAACTGATAGCGAAGAACCAGATGATAATGAAAACTAAATTGATACCGTTACTGGTATCCGCGACTTTTCTCTCCGGGTGCACCATTGAACCAGGTTCGCACCTCACCACTAGTGGAAAAGATGTCATTGAGCAACAGGATAGCAACTTTGACATCGACAAATACGTTAACGTCTTCCCGATGACGCCGCGTCTGGTTGAACAGATGCGTCCGAAGCCGCTGGTGGCGCAAGCTAACCCGCAGCTGCAGAACGAAATCCAGAGCTATGAGTACCGTATCGGTATTGGCGACGTACTTAATGTTACCGTCTGGGATCACCCTGAGTTAACTACGCCGGCTGGCCAATACCGCAGCGCCAGCGACACCGGTAACTGGGTGCAGGCTGACGGCACTATCTTCTATCCGTACATCGGCAAGGTGCGTGTTGCCGGCCGCAGCGTGACAGAGATCCGTACTGAAATCGCCCGCCGTCTGGCACAGTACATCGAAAGCCCGCAGGTTGATGTCAATGTCGCCTCATTCCGTTCGCAGAAAGCCTATATCACGGGTTCTGTCACGACGTCAGGCCAGCAGCCGATCACCAACGTACCGCTTACCGTACTGGATGCCGTCAACGCCGCAGGTGGCCTGGCCGCCGATGCCGACTGGCGCAACGTGGTGCTGACGCACAACGGCCGCGAGCAGCGCATCTCACTGCAGGCGCTGATGCAAAATGGCGACCTGAGCCAAAACCATCTGCTCTATCCGGGCGATATCCTTTATGTGCCGCGTAACGACGATCTGAAGGTCTTCGTGATGGGCGAAGTGAAGCAGCAGGCAACGCTGAAGATGGACCGCAGCGGCATGACGCTGGCTGAAGCACTGGGCAACGCGCAGGGTATGGATCAGGCGACCTCTGATGCAACCGGCGTGTTCGTGATTCGTCCGATTCGCGGGGCCAACCGCACTAAGATTGCCAACATCTATCAGTTGAATACGAAAGATGCGGCATCCATGGTGATGGGCACTGAATTCCAGCTGGAGCCGTATGACATTGTCTACGTCACCGCGACCCCGATCACCCGCTGGAACCGCGTGATTTCCGGGCTGCTGCCAACCATCGTCGGTATTGACGATGCAAGCTCCGCAGCGCTGCGCTTCCGCAACTGGTCGAACTAAGGTTTCACCAATGATTAAGTCTGTGTTAGTCGTCTGCGTCGGCAATATCTGCCGCTCCCCTACCGGGGAGCGTCTGTTTAAACGCGCACTGCCTCACACCCGCGTCGCGTCTGCTGGTTTAGGAGCCCTGAAAGGCTACCCGGCAGATAAGACCGCCAGCGCGGTGGCCGCCGAACACGGCGTGTCGCTCGAAGGCCATGAAGCTCAACAGTTAACGGCCAGCATGTGCCGTGACTTTGACCTGATTCTGGTGATGGAGAAGCGCCACGTTGAGCAGGTGAACCGCATCGACCCGGCAGCCCGGGGTAAAACCATGCTGCTTGGACACTGGCTTAACCAACAGGAAATTGCGGACCCGTACAAGAAAAGCCGTGAAGCCTTTGAAGAGGTTTACCGGTTACTGGAAAACGCTACCCAGAAATGGGTCAACGTATTAAGCCGATAGTTGGGAATATCCATGAATATCAAAAACAAGGTTATGACCGCGCCAAAGGAAGATTCGAATGGATGGGATCTGGCGCATCTTGTGGGACAGCTAGTTGATCATCGCTGGATCATTGTGGCCGTCACCGCTTTCTTTATGCTGATGGCAACACTCTACACACTGTTCGCGACACCTATCTATAGTGCGGACGCTATGGTTCAGGTGGAGCAGAAAAACACGGCATCAGTTCTGAACGAACTGCAGGATGTTCTGCCGCAAACCCCGGCATCAGACACCGAGATTCAGATCATCGAATCCCGTATGGTGATTGGTAAAACGGTAAATGACCTCGGTCTCGACACCGTGGTACAGCAGAACTACTTCCCGGTAATTGGTAAAGGTCTGTCACGCCTGATGGGCAACAAACCGGCCAAAATCGCTATCTCTCGCCTGGAAATTCCACGCAGCATTGATAAGCGTACCGTGGAGCTGGAAGTGACCGGCCCGCAAACCTATACCGTGACCAAAGATGGCGACGAGCTGTTCAAAGGCCGTGTGGGTCAGCTTGAGCAGCACGGTGAAGTCACTATGCTGGTGAGCGGTATTGAAGCGGATGAAGGCACCAGCTTTAGCGTGACCAAACTGACTGACCTGCAGGCGATCAAAACCGTGCTGGGCGCACTGACCGTCGCGGATAAGGGTAAAACTACCGGCGTGCTGGGCCTTGAGTTCCAGGATGAAGATCAGGAGCAGGCGAGCCGCGTACTCAACCAGATCGTGAACAACTATCTGCTGCAGAACGTGGAGCGTAAATCCGAACAGGCTGAGAAGAGCCTTGAGTTCCTGCGCACCCAGCTGCCGGCTGTACGTGCCAAACTGGATGACGCGGAAGACAAGCTGAACACCTTCCGTCGCCAGAACGAGTCAGTGGATATGTCGCTGGAAGCGAAATCTGCCCTGGACTCTTCTGTAAGCGTGCAGAGCCAGCTGAACGAGCTGACCTTCCGTGAAGCCGAAGTCTCCCAGCTGTTTACCAAAGATCACCCGACCTACCGCGCGCTGCTGGAAAAACGCAAAACGCTGGAAGCGGAACAGGCTCAGCTGAACAAGAAGATCTCTGGCATGCCGCAAACGCAGCAGGAGATTCTGCGTCTGACCCGTGATGTGCAGGCAGGTCAGGAGATCTACATGCAGCTGCTGAACCGTCAGCAGGAGCTGGGCATCAGTAAAGCGAGCACCGTAGGCGATGTACGTATCATCGACCAGGCAGAGACCGGCACCAGTCCGGTAGCACCGAAGAAAGCGCTGATCATTATTGCGGGTCTGCTGGTGGGTCTGATTCTGTCTGTAGGTCTGGTGCTGCTGAAAGCGCTGTTCCATCACGGTATTGATAATCCGGAGCAGCTGGAAGAGCTGGGCATGAACGTCTATGCCAGCGTGCCACTCTCTGAATGGCAGCGTAAGAAAGATACCGAAGCGCTGGCGCGCCGTGGTCATAAAGAGAAGGCCGATCCGCACAATACGCTGCTGGCTCTGGGTAATCCGACTGACCTCTCCATCGAAGCGATTCGTAGCCTGCGTACCAGCCTGCACTTCGCCATGATGGAAGCGAAAAACAACATTCTGATGATCACCGGCGCAAGCCCGGGCATTGGTAAAACCTTTATCTGTGCCAACCTGGCGACGCTGGTCTCTAAAGCGGGTCAGCGCGTGCTGTTCATCGATGGTGATATGCGCCGCGGTTATACCCACGAGCTGCTGGGTGCGGACAATAAAGTTGGTCTCTCGAATGTACTGTCCGGCAAGAGCGAGTTCTCTCCGGCGATGATCCAGAAGGGCGTATACGGTTTCGATTTCCTGCCTCGCGGCCAGGTACCACCGAACCCGTCTGAGCTGCTGATGCACCGTCGCATGGGCGAGCTGCTGGAGTGGGCAAGCCAGAACTATGACCTGGTGCTGATCGATACACCGCCGATTCTGGCTGTTACCGATGCGTCCATTATCGGTAAGCTGGCAGGCACCTCGCTGATGGTGGCGCGTTTCGAAACCAACACCACCAAAGAGCTGGATGTCAGCTATAAGCGCTTCGCGCAGAACGGCATCGAGATTAAAGGCGTGATCCTCAACGCCGTAGTACGTAAAGCGGCAAATGCCTACGGGTATGGCTACGACTATTACAACTACGAGTACGGCAAAGAGACCAAGAGCATCTAAGAGAACAAGTGGGGCGGTCTGACCGCCCCATTTTTATGGTGAAACCTGGTGCGCATGAATGCGGTGAACTCAGGTGCGCATAAATGCGCACCCTACGGGCTTCATTCATGGCGACCTCCATTTAAGGTGCGTTTTGCACCCAATAACATACACACAGCGCAGTCTTAGGTATTTCCGTGATGGGACGGAGAACAGCGTTGAGAAAAGAGGATAACGGCATGATTTTTCGGAACAAAGCCGATTCTCTCTCAGGGCCGCTCGCGTTACCGTTAAGTCTGGAACAGCTGTTTAAGAGGTGCTGGCAATGCAGGACATCCGCTTCTCAATTGTAATTCCCGCATATAACGCGTCGAAATCGATTGTTACGACGCTGGATTGCGTCAAAGCGCAAACATATCGCAACTTTGAAGTCATCATCGTGGATGATAAATCCGCCGATGCGGCTGACCTGGCGCAGGTAGTACGCAGTGAGCGCTATCAGGAGCTGGACATCAAACTTGAGCTGTCTGAGGTCAAACTCAACGGCGCCGGCGCCCGTAACAAAGGCATTGAACTGGCAACCGGTGACTTCATCAGCTTCCTGGACGCTGATGATGAGTGGCAGGCCGATAAATTGATGGAAGTGCATGACACCATCGCCAGACTGGAGGCGCAGGGCAAATCACACTACGTCATCTTCAGCCAGGTCAACATTCATCAGGATGGCACTTTCCTCAAAGTGATGCCGATGCAGCCGCCCGGCAAAAATGAGACCGTGGCCGAGTACCTGTTTGGCTGCTACGGCTTTATTCAGACCAGCACCATCGTGCTGAAGCGGGAAGATGCAGCCAAAATCCAGTTTGATGCGCGCTATATTCGCCATCAGGATTATGACTTCTGCATCCGTGCCGATCGCATGGGCTATGAGTTCGTGATGATCGCCAAACCGCTGGCGACTTACCACCTGGTGACCAAATTCGGCTCCAAACATAAGGGCGAGTCCGTGAAGTACTCCTACTTCTGGCTGGACACCATGAAGCCGCACCTGACGGCGCGCGATATCCACACCTACAAAGCGTTCAAGCTGCCGCTGCGCTACAAAATGGATGGGAATTCGCTGCTGGCGAGCGTCAGTTTTGCGCGCTACTTCTTCCTGACCAACCGCGACAATCGCGCCTATTTCATGAATCGTCTACTCGATAAAGTGAAGTCGCGTTTTGGCGGGCGAAGCACCGTCTCCTGACAGGCTTAAGTCACATTTACTTGCTCCCGCACCGGGAGCAATTTTTTGCTTTCTGAAATTCCGGGTACACAAATGACAAATCATGTTGGCACCATCGGTATTGTGATGCCGATGTATAACGCGCGTAAAACGGTGATGCGCGCAGTTGAGTCGATCGTTAATCAGACTTACAGCGACTGGCACCTCTACCTGGTCAACGACAAATCCACGGACGATTCGCTGGAGTACGTGCGCGAACACTGCCGGGATGCGCGGATCACCATCCTCAGCAATGAGGTGAACCAGGGCGCAGCCGAAACCCGTAACGTAGGTTTGCGCGCGGCTAAAGAGGAGATCATCGCGTTTCTTGATAGCGATGACGAGTGGCACGCGGAGAAGCTGGCAGAGCAGGCCGCCGCCATTGCCGCCGGCGATGACTTTGTGATCACCCATTACCACTACAAAACCCAAAGCGCCGACCACGACATCACCTACAGCAAACCCTATCTGCAGCAGGATAACTTTGTGAAGAAGCAGTATCGTGTCTGCTTCTCATCGGTCTGCTTCCGCCGTCCTCCTCAGGGCATCTTCTTCCAGCGCAAAGGCCACGAAGATTTCCTGTTCCTCTATGAGCTGTTCCTCCGCTACAAGCAGGCTCGCGTGATCCAGAAAACCCTGGTGAACTATTACGAGCTGGGTGACTCCCTTTCGCGCAACAAAAATAAAGCGGCGAAATGGCATCTCGAATTATTAAGAATTATCTATAAAAACAATCCTTTAAAAATCTATTACTATTACGTCTGGTATATGGTGAATGGGGTTCTTTTCACCCTTAAACATCGCTAATAACCGTCATATTTTGAGCTGCAGCGGCGTTGGCTACGCGTGCCCACCACAGTCACTTACTTGAGTAAGCTCCTGCGGATGGTCCCCTTTGCCGCCTTGCTGCAACTCAAACTATTAGGTTATTGAAATCGCCATTCGTTTGAGGTGGAAAGTATTTTCATGAAAAAGATTGTTTTAGTTATCAAGGATGCCTACTCCTACGCGGGTACAGAGAACATCTGTAATTTTATGACGGAGTGCCTCGGTGAGCAGCACGCCGTTACCGTCTATTCGCTGGAAGGCCATGGCAAAACCTTTTACCCGTTTGAACGCGTAAAAGAGATTGTCAGCTTTGAAGGTCACAGCAACCCGATTAAAAGCGCCGTGGCGCGCATCCATCAGGAGGGCTTCGACAGCGTATTCCTGATCAGCATGGGCCGCCTGAGCGTAATGTTCGCCTTCTGGAACCTGATGGCGATGAAGAAAAAAACCTTCAAAGCCTACGCCTGCGAGCACATTGCCATCAACTCCTTCAGCAAACCGATCAAGCTGCTGAAGTGGCTGCTGCTGCGCTACTACGATCGCGTCATCGTGCTCACCGATAAAGATCACCAGGTATTCAGCCGCTGGCACATCGCCAGTCAGCAAATTCCCAATCCGGTGGTGTATAAATCCTGGCAGCGGCAGACGCGCAGCCGTCAGGCGCTGGCGGTGGGACGTCTGGATAACCAGAAAGGGTTCGACCTGCTGCTGGATATCTGGGCGGACTTCAGTAAAACCCATCCGGAGTGGACGCTGGTGATTGCCGGTGATGGTGAACTGCGCCAGCAGCTGCACGATCAGGCTGCATCGCTTGGCATCACCAATAGCGTTAACTTTGTCGGCAAAGTGAGCAACATCAACGACTACTACCGCGACAGCGATATGGCGCTGATGACCTCGCGCTATGAAGGATTGCCGCTGGTGCTGCTGGAGGCCAAATCCTGGTCGCTGCCGGTGGTGGCGTACGACTGCCCGACCGGTCCGCAGGAGATCATCAACCACGGTGAAGATGGCTTCCTGGTGCCCATGAACGACAAAGCGACCTTCCTGGCGCGCATGGAGCAGCTGGCAAGCGACGATAGCCTGTTCTACGCCATGAGTGAAAAAACCAAAGAAACAGCGCTGAAGTTTGACGGTAACCAGATCAAACAAAGCTGGCTGGCGCTGGTATAAACGCCCATTCTCGTGCCTCCGGGATCACACGTATCGCCGCCAGATGGCGCAAATTGACCACGGGATTTTACGCATGAAAAGAAGAGAAGTTCTGCAAACCGCAGCCTCCTCCATTGTTGCTGCGCTTTCGGTGAGCGCGTTCTCCAGCTATGCCGCCAAAAATGGTCAGCCTGCGCTGAAAAGCGTTGATCCTGCCAGCGTGCCCCAGAGTGATGTACCGATTCTGACGCCAGAGAATGTCTACACTATGCCGCCGCAGTTCTGGCAGAACTTTGAGGGCAAATTGTGGATTGGTCAGGCCGGGCGCGATGCCAGCAAAGCGGGTAATCAGATTCCGGTATACCTGCGTGATGCCAGTGGCAAAGTTTCACAGATCAGCCAGCCTATTGCGCTGAACAAAGGCAACTTTGCTCAGTTTATTCACGATAACGCCGCGCTGATCGCCCATCCGGCGCACTCTATGGTGGTCGAGGACAACGAAGGCAATACGCTGTTCTCCATCAGCGATGTTTCGCGCCCGAACCAGAGCAGCTTCAGCCAGCGCCTGGCGCAGCCGAATGGCTATCAACTGATTGGTGAAATCCCGTCGGTTGAGGAGTTACGCAAAACCCGTCCGCTGTTTGCCAGTGCGAAAATCAAGCTGAAGAGCTGGCACGAAGGGCTGGAAGTGGGCGGCGGTGAATTTGTTGGCGTTTACGGCGAGAGCAAAGATGATGGCGGCGTCACCATCAGCGGTAACGGCTTCTACTGGCGGCGCGTGGTTGAAGATTTTAACCGCCTTACACTGTTTGATTTTGGCGCCATTGCCGACGGCAAGACCGATGCCGCACCCGCAATTAAAGCGATGTATCAGTGGTCGCTGGACGCCAATCAGCAAATTTGCGTGCAGTTCCCGGCGGGGACGTTTTTTGTCACCGGCTGCGATTTTGGCGATCGGCAGCAGCGCTTCTTCCGTATCTCCGGTGCGATGGTCAACTTCGGTTACTTCCCGGCGACAACGCTGATCTCCGATGGCCGCTCAGAGTTCCTGTTCCAGGTGAATGCGCGCTGGACCGAGATCTCCAACCTGATCTTTAACGGCCAGAACGATAAACGTCCGAACAAGCAGGGGCTGTTCCGCAACACCTGCCCGGGCGGCCAGTTCTTCCGCGGCGCCTGCCTGCGCTTCAATCGGGTTGGCGGCACCGCCATCAGCCTGCTGGATACGCTGGATTGCAAAATCGACCAGTGGTATGCCCACACTTGTACCGGCGATGTGATTAAAGCCAGCTGGTCCGGGCAGAAGCAGGGCGTATGGGATCACAGCACCGCCATTGAGCTGTCGAACTTCAATGCGCAGCACTGTACCGGTGGGATGGTGTTGAACCTGCCGCGCTGCAGCCAGTCGATTATCCATAATGGCTGGATTGAGCACAGTGAACATCCGGGCGATATCTCTAACGGCCAGTGGATCATCGATGCCCTGAGCCTGGAAGATTGCAAGAACCCGCTGATTGCCCATAACTCGCGCCTGAATATGCGCCAGACAAATCTGCAATCCGGCAGCTGGATTGATAACTCGCTGCAGGGCGATCGCTGGCTCAATATCTGGGAGATGGGATCAACCCGCGTCGAATCTTACGGCGTAGCGATTGATGGCAGCCTGAAATACAACTACATCACTTCGCGTTACCGTCTGACCAATAACACCAACCAGGCGACATGGTTTGAGCTTGGTAACTTCTACTCGCCGACCGTGGGCGATAGCTGGGAGATCGAGCTATTTGGTCAGTCGCAGTTTAATAACGGCACCGAGGATAAGCCGCTGCTGGACCTGATGGAGGGTAAGCAGACCGGCGGGCGTGCGGTGATCCATCTGCAGCGTAAAACCCATAAGGCAGAAGCCAGCTGGTCGGCAGAGGGCAGCTCGCCGGTGCTGGAAGTGCGGGTAGAACCGCGTACGGATACCGACAGTAAGGTGTTCGTCAAACTGGCGGGCTGGACACCGGCAACGGCGGTACTGATCAAGAGCACAGCCAAAGATCGCTTCCTTACCGGTCGCTGTGCCCGCGTCGACGCCACCATGGCACAGGGCGAGCCTTCCGGTGGCAGCCAGCAGGCGCCGCAGCGATTCAGCCTGCACAACGGCAAGGCCGGCGTTGGCGGTAATGAGCAGGGCGATCTGCTGCTGGCCTCACGCGCGCTGAAGCCGGAGCAGGTCGATACGCGTGAACCCAAAGGGTTTGTCTCCGTGGTGATCAACGGGGAGCAGGTGGCGTTGCCCTATTTTGCAGTGAAGTCGTAAAAACCCGGCACGGGCAACGGTCGCCGTAAACGGCGACCCTACAGGGAACCGGGATGCGCACCGCCCGGCGCACAGATGTTGGTCATGGAAAACGGCCACCATAAACGGCGACATAGTCATGTAGGGTGCGCATTTATGCGCACCACGCAACAGATTTTAGGTCAGATAACAGGCAGTAAGCAGTAAATTTCGGGCATTCGCCCATGAGCAGTTTTTTTTATTACAGAGTTCACCTGGCCAGTTCGGAACTGGCGGTTTGTACAAAATTACAAAAATTTTTTCTGGAGTTTTTTATGAAGATTTTATTGGTGGGTAACCATACCTGTGGAAATCGTGGGGATGGCGCGATTTTACGTGGGCTGATCGATTCGCTTCAGTCGGCACGCGGTGATTTGGATATCGATGTCATCAGTCGTTATCCGACAAGCTCCGGATATTTATTGCAGCAGGATATTCAGCAAGACTCCCTGTTTTTACACAACAGCAAAGGCGGGAAGGGCATAGTCGGCAGCTTAAAGCGTAAAGTCGCAAACCGCCTGATGCCGGACATTATGATGGCGCACCTGGGCAAAGGTGGCCTGTACAAATCTTTCTCCGTGCCACCGCACCTGGCGGAGTTCACCCGCAGCCTGGCGCAGTATGACGCCATCATTCAGGTGGGGGGCTCGTTCTTCGTCGATCTCTACGGCGTGACGCAGTTTGACCATGCGCTCTGTGCGCTGATGGCCAAAAAGCCTCTGCATATGATTGGTCACTCGGTAGGGCCGTTCGAAAATCCGCGCGTCAATGCGCTGGCGAACTTTGTGTTTGACCGCGTAGACAGCCTGGTGCTGCGCGAAGAGGTGAGCCTGGATCGCCTGAAACAGGATGGCGTCACCACCAGCCGGGTGAAGAAGGGCGTCGATACCGCATTTCTGGTGAAAGCGCGCGAGGTTGAGAACCCCAGCCACAATCTGCTGCACTGGCAGCGTGTCATCAGCGCCCGTAAAACCATCGCCATCACCGTGCGTGAGCTGGCGCCGTTTGATAAACGCCTGGGCGTTACCCAGAAAGAGTATGAAGCTGCTTTTGGTCGCGTGATTAACGCGATGATCGCGGCAGGCTATCAGGTTGTCGCATTCTCGACCTGTACCGGTATCGACAGCTACGGCAAAGATGACCGCATGGTGGCATTGACGCTGCGCGACCACGTTGAACAGCCGGAGCATTACCACGTCATCATGGATGAGTTTAATGACCTTGAGCTGGGCATTCTGCTGAGCCACTGTCATCTCACCATCGGTACGCGCCTGCACTCGGCGATTATCTCCATGAACTTTGGTACCCCGGCCGTCGCCATCAACTACGAGCACAAATCCCTCGGCGTGATGAAGCAGCTGGGCCTGCCGCAGATGGCCACCGACGTACAGAGCCTGATGGACGGCGCGTTGATCGATAAAGTGCAAACGGTGCTGGCGGATTACGACAACGTGAAGCAAAAAGTGGAAACCGCGGTGGCGCAGGAGCGCGAAATCGGCAACCGCATTACCGAAGAAATTCTTAATGTGCTGGGGTAAGCGATGAAGTTAACCTTTTTCACCATGCGTTTTCCGGTTGCCTCTGAGACATTTGTCCTCAATCAGGTAACGCATTTCATCGATGCCGGCTATGACGTCGAGATTATCTCGGTGTTTCCGGGCGACATGGTTAACCGCCATGCTGCGTTCGATGAGTACAATCTGGCGGCAAAAACCCACTATCTGCTGCCGGAAGAGAAGGTATCGAACCTCGATAAACTTACTCAGCGTCTCGGGCTGATGCTGCCAAAGCTTGCCAAACCGGCGCTGCTGAAATCGCTCAATATTGGCCGCTACGGCGCGCAGGCGAAAAAGCTGCTGCTGCCGGCCATTGTGGCTAACGCAAAGCAGACCTTCACGGCAGATGTGTTTCTGGTGCACTTCGGCTATGCCGGCGCGCTGGCCAATAAGCTGCGCGAACTTGGCGTGCTGAAAGGCAAACAGGCCACGGTGTTTCACGGCGCTGACATCTCCCGTCGTCACATTCTGGAAGAGCACAAGCTTGATTACGTTAACCTGTTCAAACAGAGCGAGCTGATGCTGCCTATCAGTCATCTGTGGGAGAACAAGCTGATCGAGATGGGCTGCCCGCGCGAGAAAGTGCACGTTACGCGCATGGGCATCGAGCCGGAGAAGTTTAACTTCCGCCCGCGTGAGGCCTTCCACAAGCCGCTGCGCATCGTCTCCGTTGCACGCCTGACCGAGAAGAAAGGGCTGGATGTGGCGGTGAAGGCCAGCGAGATCCTGCGGGATAACGGCGGCCAGTTCCAGTTCACCATCATCGGTAACGGCGAACAGGATGGCATGATGCGCGAGCATATCGCCCGTGCCGGACTGGAAGAGTTTGTGACCATGCCGGGCTTTAAACCGCAGGAGGAGATTCGTGAGGCGCTGAATGAGGCCGATATCTTTCTGCTGCCGTCAAAAACTGCGGCTGACGGCGATATGGAGGGGATTCCGGTGGCGCTGATGGAAGCGATGGCGGTAGGCCTGCCGGTGGTCTCGACCTATCACAGCGGCATTCCGGAGCTGATTCAGAATAACGTCAGTGGCTGGCTGGTCTCTGAGAACAGTGCCGAGGAGCTGGCAGATACCCTGCTGCGCCTGTCGCGCGGTGATGTTGATGTCGCGCCGGTTGTCGCCGCCGCACGCCATAAAGTCGAAACCGAGTTCAATCAGCACATCGCGTACGGTGAGCTGGCGAAAATTCTGGAGCGGATGGTGTGAGTGGATTAAAAAAACAGGCCGTCTGGCTGTTTGGCAGTACCTGCTTCGCTGCGCTGCTCCAGGTGTTACAGCTGGCGGTGCTGGCGCGCAAGCTGGAGACGCACGAGCTGGGCTTACTGGCGATTATCAATGCAATACTGGCGGTCGCCACCGTATTGCAGGATATGGGCATGAGCAGCTACATCGTGCATCGCCAGGATATTACGCGTCGCGAGCAGAGCACGATCTACTGGGTTAACGTCTCACTCAGCTTCTGCACCGGCTTAATCATGCTGGCGATCGCGTGGCCGGTGGCGTGGTTCTACCATCTGCCGGAGCTCACCGCGCTGATTATGCTGACCAGCCTCAACTTCCTGGTGCTGGGGCATCTCTCGCAGTATCAGGCGCACTATGTGAAAACCAAACGCATGGTGACGCTGGCGAAGATTGAGATGGGCACCAAGCTGTTTGCTTTCCTGTGTACCGTGGCGATGCTTTACTTCACCTCGCTGACGGTGGCGGCGGCGATTCTCGGGCTGTTCATCAATGCCTTCACGCGCATTCTCTGCATGATCTACTTCGGCGAGAAATCCTGGCGACCTACCTGGGAGTTCGATGGCAAGACCTTTGTCAGCGCGGTACGTTACGGCATCTATCAGCTGGGATCGCAAACCATCAACCAGCTGCGTACTCAGGCTGATGCGCTGATTGTCGGTAAAGTGATGGGCGCTGAGATGCTGGGCATCTACTCGCTGGCAAAGGAGCTGATACTGCAGCCGCTGAAGCTGGTTTCGCCGGTCATCAACCGCCTGGCGCTGCCGCGCTTCGCGGAGAAGCAGCACGATCCGGAGCAGCTGAAAAAACTGTTCCTGAAGGGCACGTTTGTCATCATGCTGTTCAGCAGTGTGATGTATCTGGCGATTGGTATTCTCTCTCCGGTGATTGTACGCGTGCTGTATGGCGCATCGCATGAGCAGGTTTATCACCTGATTCCGCTGATGCTGCTGTTTGGTATGCTGCGCCCGATGGGCGGCCTGACCGGTGCGATCTCCCAGGCCAACGGACGGACCAATGTTGAGTTTTACTGGAACATTGTCGCCAGCCTGGTGGTGGTTGCGGTACTCGCCACAACCTATATCTGGCCGAACGTGATTTACGTGGCGCTGACGCTGTCGATCTCTCAGGTGCTGATCTCCGCGTTTGCGCATCCGTTCTTTATCAAGCCAGTCATTGGCATTGGCTTTATGCCCTATGCGCGCCAGTGGGTATCAGTTTCGGTGGTGTTCGTTGGTCTGATGCTGCTGGTGAATCACTTCAATCTGTTTGTGATGCCGGAGTGGTTTGCCGGCTGGCTGTAAGCGTCGATGTAACGGGTGTTCGCCATTGATGGCAGCCCGATAACACTGTGCCGGTTTCGTAGGGTCGCCATTCATGGCGACCGTGCAAAAGCCGGCACAAAATCCTGTATAGCCTGCCCGCCACAATGGCTCCGAATTCCTGTTTTAAGGCTCAACATTGGCTGACCTAAACCTCCGCTACGCTTACCGCTTCCTTCTGCTGTTTTTCAGCCAGTTAGCCCTGGCCAATTCCCGATTTATTGCCTGGCGGCAGATGGACTTTTTGACGATTTTTGATGTTATGACAGAGAGTTAGTGCCGGTTTTTCAGATAAAGATTATACTTGCCGAACCGGCCGATCCTGCATAATCGACCCCATGTATTCACTTCATGAAATGGAATAAATATGACCAAGCTTAAAGCAGTAATCCCGGTTGCGGGTCTCGGTATGCATATGCTCCCTGCGACTAAAGCCATTCCAAAGGAGATGCTGCCGATTGTCGATAAGCCGATGATCCAGTACATCGTGGATGAGTGCGTGGCAGCGGGTATCAAGGAGATTGTGCTGGTCACCCATGCTTCCAAAAATGCAGTGGAGAACCACTTCGACACCACCTACGAGCTGGAAGCGCTGCTTGAAGCGCGCGTAAAACGCCAGCTGCTGAGCGAAGTGCAGTCAATCTGCCCGCCAGGCGTGACCATCATGAACGTTCGCCAGGCTAACCCGCTTGGCCTGGGTCACTCCGTTCTGTGTGCACGTCCGATGATTGGCGATAACCCGTTTGTAGTGGTACTGCCGGATGTGCTGCTGGATGACTCTACTGCGGACCATCTGCGTTACAACCTTGCCGCGATGGTAGCGCGTTTTGAAGAGACTGGTCGTTCACAGGTACTGGCAAAACACATGCCGGGCGAAGACCTGACTGAATACGGTGTGATGACCACCGAACAGGCGCTCGATAACCCGGGCGACATCAGTGCCATCACCAACATTGTTGAAAAACCTGAAGCGGGCCAGCTGGATTCAGACCTGACTGCGGTAGGTCGTTATGTGCTGTCTGCGGATATCTGGCAAGAGCTGGAAAACACCGAGCCGGGCGCATGGGGCCGTATCCAGCTGACCGATGCCATTGCTTCGCTCAGCAAAAAGAAACCGGTTGATGCACAATTGCTGACCGGTACCAGCTTCGACTGTGGTAAAAAAATGGGCTACATGCAGGCATTCGTCTCTTACGGTCTGCGTAACAACGCGCAGGGTCGTGATTTCCGCGAAGCTATTCAGAAAATCCTGGCGAAATAATCCATTCTCATGCCGCGCCGATTGCGCGGTTTAAAGGAGTACACATGGCTATTTTGGTAACGGGCGGAGCAGGGTACATTGGCTCCCATACGGTGCTGGCGCTGTTAGCGCGCGGCGACGACGTTGTAGTCCTGGATAACCTTTGCAATGCATCACGCGAATCCATCAATCGCGTGGAAAAACTGGCGGGTAAAAAAGCGGTGTTTGTTGAAGGTGACATCCGCGATCGCGCCTGCCTGCGTGACCTGTTCGCCAGCAACGATATCACTGCGGTGATCCACTTCGCCGCGCTGAAAGCCGTGGGTGAATCCACGCGCAAGCCGCTGGAGTACTACGAAAACAACGTAGCCGGCACCGTCGTGCTGCTGGAAGAGATGCGTGATGCGGGCGTCTGGAACTTTATCTTTAGCTCCTCCGCCACCGTATACGGTGCTGATGCGCCGGTTCCTTATGTGGAAACCACGCCCATTGGCGGCACGACCAGCCCGTACGGCACCTCCAAGCTGATGACGGAGTTCGTCATGCGCGACTTCGCCAAAGCTGAGCCAAACTTCAAAGCCATTGCGCTGCGCTACTTTAACCCGGTTGGCGCACACGAGTCCGGCGAGATTGGCGAAGACCCAACCGGTATCCCAAATAACCTGCTGCCCTACATCGCGCAGGTTGCGATTGGCCGCCTGGAGAAGCTGGGCGTGTTTGGCGACGATTACGATACGCCAGACGGCACCGCGCAGCGCGACTACATCCATGTGGTTGACCTGGCGGAAGGGCACCTGAAGGCACTGGATCACCTGGCGAAGGTTGAAGGGTACAAAGCCTACAACCTCGGCGGCGGGGTAGGGTTCTCCGTACTGGAGATGATCAAGGCGTTTGAGAAGGCGTCCGGTAAGCCGATTCCGTTTGAGTTCAAGCCGCGCCGCGATGGCGATCTGCCAGCGTTCTGGGCAGATGCAAGCCTGGCGAACGAAGAGCTGGACTGGCGGGTGACGCGTGGAATTGACGCGATGATGCGCGACACGTGGAACTGGCAGAGTAAGAATCCGAAGGGGTTTCGCTGACTAGTTACTAAACTCTAAAAAATAAGCTTTTCAAATAGTTATTGGGGTAATCAGTGGGTATCTTACACCAGTGGTTAACCCAATTTTCATTTTAAGGCATGAGCATTTTCTCAACTAAAGTCATCTTTAACAAAGGCAGCAGCAAAAGATTTTAGCTAAAATAGTTACGTTGTTTTTGTCCAAAAAGTAGACAAAAAAATTAGGTTGTTTTTTAATAACTAATTTCAAAATATGTGTCTTTAAAGCTTGTAACTCTACATTCAAAATAAGAAAATCTTTGAGAATTTTCATTCTTTAAGTTTTAAAATTTTCGTCAAGTGGTTTTATTCTGATAAAATTTTGACGAGCATGACTTAGCTAACTGGTAGCTGTAAGCCAGGGGCGGTAGCGTGGGCAGTCATGGCAGTGTATTGGAACGACGCAGGTAGTGGAGATTTTCTCACCATTGATATTGTAGAAGGATTTCGAGGAAAATATAAAATTTAAGCTATATTATTCACTAATATCATAAAATGATATAATTAAATAGCAATAAGTAAATGCTTAATTTTGTAAAAACTTTGATTTTCATATTAAACGGAGTGTTTTGATATGAAGGTTAGTTCGATGTGGTTGAATAAAAAGATGGCTTAAACTATAGGTTTTATAAAATGAATTAATATATGTTTTGTCGTTCTTTATGTCACAAAATGCATGGCAGAGCTTATGAGGTTTTGTGAATGATGTATTTAACTGATTGGAATGATTAAATATAAAATTAAATTAGAAGGAATTAGTAGTGTCCCCGAAAGTTTCAATTATCACTGCAACATATAATTCAGAAAAATTTATTTATGAATTGATTGAAAGTGTCTTTGGGCAATCTTATCAGAATTGGGAATGGATTATAACGGATGATTGTTCATCCGATGGCACCTTTGAAATATTAAAAAGCCTTCAAGAAAAAGATTGTCGAATAAAGGTTTTCCAAAACACAATTAATTCGGGCGCGGCCGTCAGTCGCAATAATAGTTTGAAACATGCATTAGGAGATTTTGTTGCATTCGTGGACAGTGATGATGTCTGGATGAGTAATAAATTATCTATGCAGTTAGATTTCATGCTGGAAAATAAAGTGGATTTTTCTTTTACTGCCTACTCTATCATTGATGAGGATGGTAAAGATAAAAATATCTATATTGATAAAGATAATAGAAAAAAAATATTCAATTATAACGATATGTTAAATAAGCGAGCAACGTTAGGGTGCTCGACTGTTATTTTAAAAAATAAAATAATAAGCGATTTTAATATGCCTCTTTTAAGAACTGGCCAAGATTATGCATTTTGGCTAAAAGTATTAAAAAGCAACCATAAGGCTGTCTTATTGCCAATCCCCTTGACTAAATATCGAATAGTGTCCAATTCCATTTCTAGAAATAAGTTCAAAAAAGCGAAGAGACAATGGGAAATATATCGAAAGGTAGAAAGGTTAAGTTTGTCTCAGTCAGCTTTATGTTTTTTAAATTACGCGTATAGAGCAGTATTTAGAGGTTAAATTGATGAAATTAGTTATTGGAATTTCTACAATGAATGATGGTGTATTTTCGCTATTATCTAAAGTTTCAATATTAAAAGAAAATTTTGATATAATAGTTTGCCATCAAATTACTAACGAAAATGTATATACCTACCCTGAGGAAATGGGTGGAAATATAAAGGTTATTCCTAAGTTTGAAAAGGGGCTAAGTAAAAGCAGGAATGTTTTATTGTATGCTGCAATAGAGGAAAGTGCTGATTATATTATTATTAGTGATGAAGATGTAAAATATGAAATTGATAATCTTTTAGTCTTTAAGGAGACTTTAATTTCCAGTGCTGCTATGAATTCTCATTATCAATTCAAAAGTATTACGTCTGATGGTAAAGATCGAAAGCGATATTCGATTAATAAATACGAGTTAGGTTTTTTAGACATTTTTAAAGTTTCATCTATTGAGATGTGCTTGAATATTGCACTTCTAAAAAAAGATGGGATACTATTTGATGAGAATTTTGGTTTGGGAGCATATTATCCTGTAGGTGAAGAGGCTGTTCTACTTGCTGATATTGTTAAAAGAAAGCAAAAAATAACATTTATACCTATTGCAATTACAATACACCCTATCGAAAGCACGGGCCTACAATTATTTACACAACCTTTGATGGTCATATCCAGAGGCGCTATGTTTAAAAGATGCTTTGGTTTATATTTAGGGTCAGTAATGATGGCTATGTTTTGGTTAAAGAAATTTGCATTAAGGAAGCGTAATGCCGGGGATATTTCAAGTGTAAATGCTATTAAACTATTAATCAAAGGTTTCAAATAGTGAGTCAGTTATTATCGGCGGGTGAAAAAGAATATAATAAGGACAAGTTATATAAACTAGCATTTTTATTTTACCTCATACTTGGTGTTATGCTTTTTATAATAAGTCCTCTTTTATTCTTAATTGTTATCGGATTGACTTCTCCATGTTTTCCTGCTTCAGCGAGACTATTGTTTGGTCCTTTGGTATTGGTTGTTGCTATAACATTTTATTCAACCCTTGAGCCTTTTTCAGATTTAGCTGAGTATTTAAATGTATATCATCAAATAAACAATGGAACGATAAATGTATTTGGCTATAGTCGATTTGGTTATGGCATAGAGTTTTTGACATTAATAATAATGAAGATTGTAGGTTATTTATCTAATGGAAACGATGAAGCTTTCTTATTGACTATTTATTCAATAATATTGTCTTACCTTTATTTAATTTGTAAATCCCTTAAAAATAAATATAGTTTGTTTCTTTTTTGTTCTGTTTTTTTATCATTAGGAATGCTAGAGTCACTATCGTATTTTCTAAGGCAAAACTTATCTGTTGTTCTCTTCTTATATGGACTGGTTTGCGCTAAAAGAAGAAGTACTCGTTGGTTTTATTTTCTTCTAAGCATATTTTCGCATATATCTGGCTTTATTAATATATTTGTTTATTTGTTTTCTATTATTTATAATAAAAAGATCAACAATCTACAGCGAATTATGAAGGTATTATTTATAGGGGTTTCCCTAACCATAACCCTTTATTTTATAATGCAGTTTTCTTCAATAGGGCAAGCCCTTTTAGAAAAAGCAGCTTATGTTATTAATAATAAACAATACTCTACCTTACCAGCGCCTTATATTATAATGACGTCGATTAATATATTGATTATCGCTTTTCTATTTAAAGATAATAAGGGTGTAAATGTGGTGTTTTATTATCTTTTTTTAAAAGAGGTTTTGTTTTTTTATTTTACATTGCCATTCCCTGCAGTTCCCAATCGGTTAGGCATGCTGGTGTTTTCATACTCAGCAATATTCGGATATTGTATTTTAAAATATAAAGAGAGTGGCAAAAGGTTTCTTTATATAGTGACTTTGGTGATGTGTAATTTAATGGCTTTCAATTACGCAATGTATAATATCTCATTAAAATCTAATAACTATTCTTTCTATAATAATCAACCGTACACATATAACATATACAATGTATTTTCAAATATCTATGAGTCTTTGGATAATGGAGTGACTTATATAGATAATGGTAATAATTGACATAGGATGGGAATGAAAAAGTATTTGGTTAATTTAGTGTGGATGCTTAGCGATAGAGTTCTATTGCTGGTTTTTCAACTGTACATATTTTCTTCAATTAAAAGGCTTTATGATGTCAATATTTTGGGTGGATGGGCGACAATAAATAATCTTTCACAAATTCTCATGTCATTTTTTATGCTTGGAATAGATGTGGTCGTCATAAAGAGAATAATTGAAAATAAAGATAAAGCTGGCGAAGAGATTGGGACGGCAATAACTATACAGCTTATAGGGGCGTTAATTTATTCAATATTCTTTTATTTAATAATTCATTTTTTCTATCAAGATATACCAAATTATAATCTATACTATTTTGTTTTTGTTGTGGCTAATTTTTTTAGCATTTTTGCTAAAACTGTTTTCTGGCATTATTCAGCCTTACTTGAAGCAAGGCTTAGAGCTACGACTATAATAGCTTCCGTAAGCATTTCCTTCATTGTTACATATGTAGCAGTCCAACATGATTCACGTTTTATTTTTTATGCCTTTGCAATATTTTATTTTATTCAATTTATGTTAAGTATGGCCATATACCTTTCATGCTATATGGATAAAAAAAAATGGGTCTTTTCTAGGGAAAAGCTAGGCTTATATATTAAGGCTGGTTTGAAATTAATAATCTCTACATTAAGCGTGGCTATTTTCGTACAAGCCGATACTCTAATGCTTGAGAAAATGACAAATCTTTATGAGGTGGGTGTTTTTAATGCAGCTCTTAAAATTTCATCGATATGGTTTTTTGTTGCCGGTATTATTGCAAGCGCGTTTTTTCCAAAAATAGTAAGTATTAAAAGCAATAGCCAACAAGCACTTTTTTTGATGAGGTGGATGACAGGGACTGTTTCAATTATTACAATTGCTGTTTCAATATTTATAGTAATAAATGGCCATTATATAATCAGCTTTATGTATGATGAAAGTATGGATAAGGCCGCTGAGGTTTTATCTATTCACATATGGTCAAGTATTTTTGTTTTTATGGGAGCGTTCTCATCTAAGTGGCTTTTTGCTAATGATGAAATAAATATAGAAGTAATAAAGACAGTAATTGCAGCGATTTTTAATGTATTAATGAATTATTTTATTATTCCTTTGTATGGTGCAATAGGTGCATCATTAGTTTCATTTTTTGCATATTTTATCGCAAATGTATTAGTGTTGCTATATATTAAAAGAACCAGAAGTTTAATTTTAAGTCAACTTAAAGGTTTTTTGTATTTGATAAAGCCAGCACAGTACCTTAGTGATACTAGGAAAGTAAAATGCTTATTTCAATAATTACTCCAATCTATAATAGAGCAAACTTGCTAAAGAGGGTTTATGAATCTTTACTTAATCAAACTAATAAGTGCTTTGAGTGGATTATTATAGATGATGGTTCTACCGATAATTTGAAAGAACAAATAGATATGCTAAGCCATGATGATAATGAATTCCCATTGCGTTACTTTTATAAGGAAAATGGCGGAAAGCATACGGCTCTAAATATCGGTTTTTTAGAAGCAAACTTTACCTGGTGTCTCGTTTTAGATAGTGACGATTGGCTCGTACATACAGCAATAGATGATATAAAAAATGCTTTCAATAATAGCAATCTTAACCCGTCAGGTTACATATTCTTAAAATCTTATGCGACTGGCGAACTTATTGGAGAAAAAATAAATAATGAAGGGAAGTTATTTGCACCAGATTTGATTAATATGAAAGGGGATAAAGCTTTTGTTGTAAAAACGGATCTGATAAAAAATATAAGGTTTCCTGAATTTAAGGGCGAAAAATTTGTCACGGAATCGTTTTTGTGGAATAAATGTTTTGATAATGATAATAATTATGCTCTGGGTGTAAATAAATCTGTTTATATTGCTGAGTATTTACCAGGAGGCTTGACAGCCAATTACTACACTCTTTTGAAAAATAACCTTAATGGAACCCTGAGTTTCGTTATGTCTAATTTGCAATTAAATAGTGCTTCCCTCCCTGCATATAAGCAAGCAGCATATCACTTTATACCCATTGCTAGGTTTAATACATTGCGTTATTTATATAAGAGATTAGGATTCCTCACCTTTATAAGATTTAATATTATTCTGGCAATTATGTTCGTTAAAGTTAAGTTGAGAGAAAAATGATACCAAAGAAAATACACTATATTTGGTTTGGCGATAAACCATTTCCGCCACTTGAAAGAAAATGTATCGATTCTTGGCGTCGGGTTTTGCCTGAGTACGAAATTATTTGCTGGGATGAAAATAATTATGATAATGAAAGTCCTGTTTTTAAAAAGTCTTTAAAAAACAAAAAGTGGGCATTTTGCGCTGATATAGCTAGGCTTGATATTTTAAATAAACATGGCGGATTATATTTAGATACTGATGTAGAAGTAATTAAGCCTTTCGATAATTTTTTAAATAACAGCCTATTTATTGGTAAAGAATCTGAAAAATATTTAGGCTGTGCTGTCATTGGTTCCGAAAAAGAACATCCTTTTATAAAAAATTGCCTAGATGCTTCTATCGAGTCAATGAAAAAAGACTTTATTCCATTACCAAAAATCATGACTTATGTTTATGATAAAATGTTATCGGAACATAATGCTATAAATGTTTATGATGCTGAATATTTCTACCCTTATAATCCTTATGCAAAAGATATCAAGTTATTACTTTTTGAAGATGTAACTTTAAATACACATGCCATACACCATTGGAATTATTCATGGCGTCCAAGTATTTCTGACAGAGTTAAGAGTAAGCTGAAAAAGATACTTAACGGGAATAAGTATTTAAAGTGAAAGCTATTAAACAAGTAGAGGCAATATGAGTATTCTTATTACTGGTGGTGCTGGTTACATTGGCTCTCACACTGTTGTTTCTTTGTGTGATTATGAAGGCGATATAATTGTACTTGATAATTTTTCAAATTCATCGCCATTTATAAAATCTCGGCTTATTGAATTGGTTGGCAGGAATGTTATCTTTATTGATAAGGATATTTGTAATTTTGAATCTCTAAAAAGTTTGTTTGAAACATATCAAATTGATGAGATAATTCATTTTGCTGGTGTCAAGTCAGTTTCAGAGTCCGTTATTGCCCCACTGAAATATTATGATAACAATGTTTCTGGTACAATTAATTTGCTGAAACATATGGTTACCTATGATGTGAAAAAGTTTATATTCAGTTCATCAGCAACTGTATATGGTGCTCCAGAGTATATCCCTTTGGATGAATCCGCTCACGTTGGTGAAACAACAAATCCTTATGGCACAAGTAAATATTTTTGCGAATTATTGTTAAAAGATTTTGCTATAGCCTATCCTGATAAAGTCATAGTTAACTTACGCTACTTTAACCCGGTTGGTGCACACTTTTCAGGGCTAATTGGTGAAGACCCAAAGGGTATCCCAAATAATTTAGTTCCATATATTTATCAGGTTGCTATTGGGAAATTACCCGTAGTAAATGTATATGGTACCGATTATCCTACTAAAGATGGCACCGGGGTTAGAGATTACATTCATGTTATGGATTTAGCTGAGGGCCATGTTGCAGCAATAAAAAAATATTTTGAACCAGGCTTTTATTGTTACAACTTAGGAACCGGGATTGGTTACTCAGTTTCAGAGATAATTAAAACATTCGAGAGAATTAGTGGAAGGCTTTTGAAAGTAAATTACTCTGAAAGAAGGATAGGTGATATTGCTGAATGTTGGTCTAATCCTGAAAAAGCTATGCTTGAACTAGGTTGGAAAGCCAACAGAAACCTCAATGAAATGCTCAAAGATGGGTGGAACTGGCAATTAAAAAATCCTAATGGTTATGTCGATTAATTATTGCCCAACTTGTATGAAAAATGATTTAAACTTTTCACCCGAATTACTAACTTTACTAAACGGACTTGAGCTAGTATCTTGGATGGGATAAGAAGTTATACTTCCAGTAATCAATCTAGACAGGAGTAAATGATGTCTAAGCAACAGATCGGTGTTGTAGGTATGGCTGTAATGGGCCGTAATTTGGCTCTTAATATTGAGAGCCGCGGTTATACTGTTTCCATCTTTAACCGCTCACGTGAAAAGACTGATGAAGTCATTGCTGAGAACAAGGGCAAGAAACTCGCCCCTTTTTACACCGTTGAAGAGTTCGTTGAATCACTGGAAAAGCCACGCCGTATCCTGCTAATGGTCCAGGCGGGTGAAGCTACTGACAAAACCATCGCATCCCTTACGCCCCACCTTGATAAAGGTGACATCCTCATCGATGGCGGAAACACATTCTACAAAGATACGATCCGCCGTAATAAAGAGCTCTCAGATCAAGGCTTCAACTTTATCGGCACCGGTGTATCAGGCGGCGAAGAAGGCGCACTGAAAGGTCCTTCAATCATGCCTGGCGGACAGAAAGAAGCGTATGAGCTGGTTGCGCCAATTCTGGATAAAATTGCTGCACGTGCCGAAGATGGCGAAGCCTGTGTTGCGTATATCGGTCCAAACGGTGCTGGCCACTATGTGAAGATGGTGCACAACGGTATTGAGTATGGCGACATGCAGCTGATTGCTGAAGCTTATGCACTGCTTAAAGGCGCACTGGGTCTGAACAATGAAGAGCTGGCTGAAACCTTCACTGACTGGAACAATGGCGAACTGAGCAGCTACCTGATTGACATCACCAAAGATATCTTCACTAAGAAAGATGAAGAGGGTAACTATCTGGTCGATGTGATCCTGGACGAAGCCGCCAACAAAGGTACCGGTAAGTGGACCAGCCAGAGCTCTCTGGATTTAGGCGAGCCACTCTCTCTGATTACAGAGTCTGTGTTCGCTCGTTACCTCTCTTCTCTGAAGTCTCAGCGCGTTGCGGCTTCAAAAGTCCTTAGCGGCCCACAGGCTAAAGCCTTCACCGGCGACAAAGCAGAGTTCATTGAGAAAGTCCGCCGCGCGCTATATCTGGGCAAAATCGTCTCTTATGCACAGGGCTTTTCTCAGCTGCGCGCAGCGTCAGAAGAGAATAACTGGGATCTGCACTACGGTGAGATCGCGAAGATCTTCCGTGCAGGCTGCATCATTCGTGCGCAGTTCCTGCAGAAAATCACGGATGCATACGCGACTGATGCAAACATTGCTAACCTGTTGCTGGATCCATACTTTAAAAACATTGCTGATGAGTACCAGCAGGCACTGCGTGATGTTGTCTCTTACGCCATTCAGAACGGTATCCCGACGCCGACCTTCTCTGCAGCTATCGCTTATTATGACAGCTACCGCTCAGAAGTCCTGCCTGCTAACCTGATCCAGGCGCAGCGTGACTACTTCGGTGCGCATACTTATAAGCGCATTGATAAAGAAGGAACTTTCCACACGGAGTGGCTGCCTTAATTGCCGCTCCTAATAATGAAATTCATTTAACAATAAACCCTTCATTCTTGGAGGGTTTTTTAATTAAATATAGTGAACTTATGAACCGCTATCAAAAAGAAATTAATTTAGCTCGATCAGAAAATGATGAGTTTGATCTTGTTGACTTTATAGTTTTACTTTGGCAGGGGAAATATAAAATTATATCCTCTATCATAATAATTTGTTTGCTATCGTTCATTTATCTTATATTTGCGAAAGAGAAATGGACTTCAGAAACAGTTTTAACTAGGCCTACTGCAGGTCAAATTGCGGGGTTCAATTCTACACTAAATGTCATTAACACAAGTAGTCAGCAAGATAGAGTCACGATTCAGCAACTCCAGTTGCAAATATTTGATCGCTTTGCGTCCTCAATATATGCACTTTCAGATACACTAAATAATCTCGAAAATCCAGAGCTTTTGAAAGTTTCCCAATATAGAAATGGACAAGATGATCCTTTAATTATTAAATATACAGCTGATAGTGCCAAAAAAGCACAAGAAAAATTACAACACTATGTTAATTCTGTCAATTCTGATATTACGGATGACTATATCAACGATTTGAAAAGAACGCTTAACGTAAAAAAAAGTGAATTAGAAAACACTATAAAAGTCTATACCGACGTAGCTCAAGAAAGAAAAAAACATAGACTTGCTGTTATTAATAATGCTCTCCTGGTTGCTAAACAATCAAAATTAAAAGAAACGCAATTAAGTCAGGCTGAGTACTTATCTGATGATACACTATACTTACTTGGCACTGATGGCCTAACAGCTATGTTAGAAAATGAGAATTCTAAACCAATTGTTTATGATGACTCATTTTATAGTGCTCAGCAGGCATTACTATCTTTAAATTCTTTAGCGCTTAAGCTTGATGGTTTCAATTCTTATCGTTATGTTATGAAGCCTACATTACCATATAAGCGAGAAAGCCCACGAAATGTATTGATCTTAGCAATAGCAATTCTTTTGGGCGGTGTGATTGGAACTGTATATATCATCGCAGAAAATGTTTATAAAAGACGAGTTTGCTCGTAATATTTTTTATATCTTTTGAGGGCCTTAATCAGGCCCTTTTAAATTAGCTTATCCAAGATTTTACATCTAAGCGTTTTATCAAATAAGCTAGGATAAATGTCCCCAGAAGAGTTAGGCTTATCTTAAGGATATAGTCAAGTCCGATATTATCGATTAATTTAATGTCACGAAAATAGACTACAAATGTGGCATGAATTCCATAAGCAGGAAGAGACACTTTAGCAACCCATTTTGTTATATTCTTTATTTTAATATTGATTTTTTCGCTGTTATTTTTGATCAGTAAAAAGACGCATATTGAACATGATGCTACAGGAAGTGTATTGTAAATATAGTATGTGCTATCTAACCATCCTTTTTTTTCAGATAAATGTTGCGTCCCTGTAAATATACATATCAGCGAAATTGAAAAAATTATAACTAGGTTTTTATTGCGAATCGCCAAGGTGTTTTTGCTTCCTAAAATCGAACCAATGATAGCATAAAAAATGTAATAGCTGATTTCGCTATCCAATTTATAAACTATAGGATTAGTTAATCCAAATATTTTGATTTGATCATTGCTACTATAAGAAAAAACTAAAAAAATAGATATTATTACGGTTAATATGGCTGATATGCTAATGCTTTCCTCCCCTTTATTTTTATTTGAAAATAGAAGAAAAAAGAAATAACAGGGGATTAAAGCATAAAAGAACCATAAATGATAAATGATGGGTGTGAAGGATGCTTTCTTTAAGCTATTAAGAATAGAGCTGTCATTATATCCAAAAAGAAATACTGCGCATATTAGGGAGTAAAAAAATATGCACATTGCAATCCTTAGGAAGTGTTTAAATGAAATGTCTGTTACTATTATGAAAATATATCCAGAAATCATAAAGAATAATGGGACGCAACTCCGGGTTAAAGAGTCAATTAGATTGAAAAGGTGCCATTTATTAGATTCGGGCGGTAAAGCATAAATGTAGTTTGCTGTTAAGTGTAAAAGAATTACCATTAAACATGCTATGCCCCTTATTATTTCAATCCATTCAATATTTTTTTTCACTTACATCATCTCTATCTATTAAAGAAACCAGTAACCAAGAAACTATGACACCAGCAAACTACCCCGTCTCCCCGCATTCTCCCCCGCTAACCGTACCGTCAGCATTCCCGCCGTCACAAACTTCGTCAGGTTCCTGGCATAGAGCACCCCACCAAACTCGGCGACCAGCGGCGTCACGTAGTCGTTAATCGGGTCCACGATCTCCGCGACCACTTCACCCGCCTTGATCCACTCACCCAACTTACGACGGTTCAGCAGCAGCCCGGAGTGCGGTGCATGGATGTATTCGCAGCCTGCAAGCTGCGTCGGCGGATGAATCAGGGCAGGGGAGTGGCCGATATCCCCGGCAATATACCCACCTTCAATCAGCGCATTAATAATCGCATCCGCATCCTTCTCCGCCTGTTCAGGCGATACATCTGCCACACCGCGCAGCTCCAGCGTTACCGGCAGCAGGCCGCGCGGCATCGGGTAATCTTTACCAAACCGTTCTGCCAGCGTCAGCCACGGCTCGCAGCAGGCCTCATCGAAAGGCTCTCCACCGGAGATCTGCGCCAGCAGCTGTACGTGGCTACCCAGCCAGCGCGCCAGCGGTTCGATATCCGGCCAGGCGTGCGGCGTGGTGTAGAGGTGCGGCAGCGCATCCCAGTCGCAGTGCAGGTCAATCATCAGATCAGACTGGCTTGCCATACGCATCAGCGTGAAGCGCTGCGCTTCCAGCTCGGTTTTGGCAATGCTGTCGCGATAGTAGCGATCGATGGCATCACGTATCAGGCGCTTGTTTTCATATTCACTCTGCGTCAGTGACCCGCTCAGCTCTGCGGCCAGCGTCTCACCCAGCGCCGGGAAGCGGCGGTTAAAATCCTGTCCAGAGAGAGTATGAAAACGCCCGAGGTGCGTACCGTGCCAGTGCTGGCCAAGCGCTAACGGATTCGCGACCGGTACCAGGGTGATCTTGGATCTCAGCTGTCCGGCTGACTCCAGCGCCAGCAGCTTCTGCTTCAGATACCAGGCCACGGCCATGCCCGGCAGCTCATCGCCGTGCAGTGCCGCCTGGATATAGACGCGCTGCTGCGCATCGGTGCCGAAGTGAAAACTGACAATTTCGCGTTGGGTGCCCAGCGTTGCGCTAAGCAAAGGATGATGTTGTTGTTGCATAACGCTGTCGATGTCCTTTAGCTACGGCACGCTCATCGTCGCGCCTGGAAATGATGAAGGAATTATAGTTGTCGTTGAATAAGGGCGACAATTTTGCCGCCCCCTGGCTTACTGCTGAATAGAGATATCGGTGGCGAAATACTTTTTCTGTAACGTGTCGAAGGTGCCGTTCTTCTTAATCTCCGCGAAGGCGTTATCCAGCGCGGTTTTCAGCTCGGCGTCGCCTTTACGCAGGCCGATGGCGGTACCCGGACCGATAATCGGGTCCTGCACAATCGGGCCGGCCAGCTCAAAATCTTTCCCCTGCGGATGCTTCAGGAAACCGTTCGCCGCCTGCGCGGCATCCGTGAACACCACATCCAGACGGCCGGAGATCAGATCGCTCTCAACCTGTGCCTGGTCGCCATACGGCACTACCTGCACACCGTGCGGCTGCCACTTCGCCAGCGCATAACGCTCCTGCACGGTACCCTGTTCCACGCCAACGGTTTTGCCCTTCAGCGATTCAGCGGTCGGCAGCAGGCCAGAGCCTTTACGCGCAATCAGCTGAGTATGGGTGTCATACAGTGGCACGGTGAAGTCGATCTGCTTCAGGCGCTCTTCGGTAATGCCCATATCCGACAGGATGGCGTCAAACTTACGCGCTTTCAGCGCCGGGATCATGCCGTCGAACTGGCTCTCTACCCAGACGCATTTGGCCTGCATTTGCGCGCACAGCGCGTTGCCCAGGTCGATATCGAAACCCACCAGCTTGCCCTGTGGCGTTTTGGATTCGAAAGGAGGATAGGTGGGATCAACGGCAAAACGCACCTGGTCAATTTTTGCCTGAGCGCCAAAAGCGCAGCCTGCCAGCACGGCGAATGCCAGCGTCTGGCGCAGGCGGGCAGTGAAACGGGAACTTGCCATAATATCGGTCTTCTTTTCGTGATGTGGAGTAACCGAGATTACCGTTCAGAACTGCCCAAGGCAATTAGAGGATTATTTTCATCACGTTACCATTATGCAGCCGCTGGTAATCGTGAATATTCAGCACCACGGATCGCTCCAGCAGGCCGGCATTAAACGCAATTTCATCATAGCGTTCAAACAGCAGCGGATCGATCACCAGCCGTAAATCTTCATGAAAGCTGAACGGGGGGATCGCGCCAAATACGCAGCCGGTCAGCGCGTCCACTTCTGCCGGCGAGGCCAGCGAGGCGCGACGTCCACCCACCGCAGCCGCCACTTTGCTCAGGTCCGCCTGCCGATCGGCCGGCAGCACTGCCAGTACATGTTGTTTGATACCGTTGCCTTTCACATGGCACACCAGCGCTTTCGCACCCTGGCCCACCTCGGTACCGCGCAGTGCCGCCACCGCTTCACACTTCCCGGTCGCTGCATGCTCCAGCAGGCGATAACGCGCGCCGTGCTCGTCGAGCAGGGCGATAAGTTTTTCATGGGTGGTCATGGGATGCGTCCTGTTGAGCCAGCTGCGCAAGCAGCATTTGTCGCATGTGAGACTGTTGTGGCAACAAACCAATTTCCAGCCCCAGCGGCCTGAAAGCGCGATTCAGCATACTCAGGGTCACGCTCTCTTTATCCTGTTCGATATCTGATAGGGTACGTCGGCTGATGCCAGCCAGCGCTGCATAGCGATCCTGTGAAAACCCCAGCACCTGCTTGCGGAGTTGCATGAGTAACTGGCCGTGGCCGGCTTTTTCTTCAATCGACTGACGTAACAACGCCAGTAATAACGCTTCACGTTCAAACGGCGTCATGCTTTTCATCATAATTTCCACCCCATGATGCGCTCATCCAGAAAATTGAAGCCGATGCCAGGCATTTCGAGGATTGACGTGGGAACACCGCGTTGCGCCAGGCGCGCCTTAAGGCCGATTAGCTTTTGCGTTAGCGTACGCAGTTCATCCAGTAATTTTTTTTCAGAGACCAGATGGCTCAGGTGTTGTGCAATCAGATGCCAGTTGTAATGACCGCCTTCCTCATACGGTGAGCCCCATTGTGTGGTGCGAACCACACCTTCAGGATCGGCTTTCATGGGCGCAAAGTCGTACACGGGGGCAAGCCACATGCCGCTGGTTTTTTTCAGAATAGCGCTGTTACGCCCATGGTTATCAGAGTTGCCAAAGGCAATGTTCAGCATGTCGCGTTTAACCCATTCAATGATCAATGCTTCGCGTTCAGCCTGTGGCAAATTCAGTTTCTTTGTCAGGCAGTGAATGATGTCGAAATGGTTGAGATAGCTTCCCGGCGGCACCGGCCGGAATGATGTCATCCAGAAACCCAAACCAGGGCTGCGCAAAATGGCTACCAATCAGCATGACAGGATAGTTCAGGCTACAACTGGCAATATCATTGCGGTCGAGGTGTTCTACTGCATAGGTAAAGTCATAAGCCAGCAGTGCTTCACTGTCGCGGCCACGCTGGGGGGCTTTAACGTCAAGCAGGGCGGCATCATGCCAGGTTCCATCAAGGTAGAGTTGTAAGGTCAGCACGGCCAGGCCTCATTGAGCAGTATATTGCTCAATATTAGCTGGGTTTGCTTATTTTGAGAAGGATGCTGCTCAAAATCGTTCTTAATCACTTATTTTGAGCAGCATATTGCACAAGCAGTTACTTATGACGCGCACGCAGGTTGTTAATGATCGTACTCAAATCAAGATCCTGATCCTGCAGCAGTACCATCAGGTGATACAGCAGATCCGATGCCTCATTGGTCAGCTCATGGCGATCGTTCACCGTCGCGGCCAGCGCGGTTTCGACACCCTCTTCGCCCACCTTCTGTGCGATGCGCTTCGTGCCGCTGGCGTACAGCTTCGCGGTATAGGAGCTCTCCGGATCGGCGCTTTTGCGTGACGCCAGCAGCTGCTCCAGCTGGTAGAGGAAGGTCCAGTCCGGCGCCGCCGGTGAGAAGCAGCTTGATGTGCCAAGGTGGCAGGTTGGGCCAATCGGATTGGCCAGCACCAGCAGCGTATCGTTATCACAGTCCGGCGTAATGCTGGCGACCTGCAGGAAGTGGCCGGAGGTTTCACCTTTGGTCCACAGGCGGTTTTTGGTGCGCGAGAAGAAGGTGACGTTACCTTCAGCGAGGGTTTTTTGCAGCGCCTCCTCGTTCATATAGCCGTGCATCAGCACTTCGCCGGAGACGTTATGCTGGACAATCACAGGCATCATGCCCGCGGTTTTAGCCCAATCCAGTTTGGCCAGTTGTTCTGCAGTTAACACGCGCGAATCTCCACACCGTTGTCGATCAGGAAGTTTTTCAACTCGCCGATATTGATAATTTGTTTGTGAAACACCGATGCCGCCAGCGCGCCATCAACGTTGGCCTGTTCGAAAGCCTCCAGGAAGTGCGGCATGGTGCCGGCACCGCCGGAAGCGATAAGGGGCACGTTACATACGTCACGCACTTTTTTCAGCTGCACCAGATCATAGCCGTTACGCACGCCATCCTGGTTCATCATATTCAGTACGATTTCGCCGGCACCCAGCTTCTGCACTTCCTGCACCCAGTCGAGGGTTTCCCACTGCGTAACACGGGTGCGCGCTTCATCGCCGGTGTACTGATTAACGTGATATTTGCCGCTGGCTTCATCGAACCAGGTATCAATGCCCACCACAATACACTGCACGCCAAAGCGATCGGCCAGACGGGTGATCAGCGTCGGGTCAGCCAGCGCCGGGGAGTTGATGGAGATCTTGTCAGCGCCAAACTGCAGAATGCGCGCCGCATCCTCTTCGCTTTTGATGCCGCCCGCCACGCAGAAGGGGATATCGATCACTTCCGCCACGCGTGAAACCCAGCTTTTGTCCACCACGCGACCATCCGAAGAGGCGGTGATATCGTAGAACACCAGCTCATCTGCGCCCTCCTGCGCATAGCGCTGCGCCAGTGGAACGATGTCGCCGATGATCTCGTGATTGCGGAACTGCACGCCTTTGACGACCTGGCCGTCACGCACATCAAGACAGGGAATTATCCGTTTTGCCAGCATGCAATTGCCTCCGCAACCGTGAATTTATCTTCCAGCAGGGCACGACCAACAATCACGCCCTGCGCACCGCTGCCGCGTAGCGCGGCGATATCATTCAGCGAGCCGATGCCGCCAGAACTCTGAAACGCGATATCCGGGAAGGCCGCTGACACTTCCTGATACAGCGCCACGTTGGAGCCGCTCAGCGTGCCGTCACGTGAAATATCGGTGCACAGCACGTGTTTCAGGCCGACCGGCTGATACCAGCCAATCACCTCTTCCAGCGTTACGCCGGCCGCTTCCTGCCAGCCGCTGATCGCCACCTCTTTGCGGTTCGCGGCATCAATGCGCACATCCAGCGCCAGCACGATGGCATCTGCCCCAAACTCGCTGAACCAGCTTTTCACCTCTTCCGGCTGCTTAACTGCAGTGGAGCCCACCACCACGCGCGTGGCACCGGCTGCCAGCAGCGCGGCGACGTCATCACGGTTGCGGATGCCGCCGCCAACCTGTACCGGCACGCTAATGCCGCGCAGCAGGGTCGTCAGCAGAGGGATCTGACGCTGAGCCGGATCTTTCGCCCCGGTTAAATCCACCAGGTGCAGCACTTCGGCGCCCTGGCGTTCATAGTCCTGCAGGCGCGGCAGCGGATCGCTACCGTAGTCGCGCTGCTGGCCGTAGTCGCCCTGATGCAGGCGCACCACTTTGCCGTCAATCAAATCTAATGCGGGGATAATCATCACATCTCCAGGAAGTTTTTCAGCAGCTGCGCGCCGGCTTTGCCTGAGCGCTCCGGGTGGAACTGCACGCCGAAGAAGTTATCTCTCTGCAAGGCCGCGGTGAAGGGCAGGCCGTAATCGCACTGCGCGATGGTGGCGGCATTCACCGGCATGGCGTAGCTGTGCACAAAGTAGAAGTAGCTGCCGTCCGGAATATCGCGGAACAGATGGTGGCCCGCTTTGGCGGTGATCTGGTTCCAGCCCATGTGTGGCAGCGGTAGCCCCTGCGTGTCCATCAGCGTGACCGGCACATCCACGATGCCCAGCGTGCTGACGCCGCCGTTCTCATCGCTGCCGCGTCCCAACAGCTGCATGCCCAGGCAGATGCCCAGCACCGGCTGGGTGCAGGCTTTGACCAGCTCAATCAGCTCGCGCTCCTGCAACTGGTTCATCGCCGCCTGCGCCGTGCCCACGCCTGGCAGCAGGAGCTTATCGGCGCGCAGCACCACATCCGGGTCGCGGCTTACTTCTGGCGTATAGCCAAGGCGCTCAATCGCCCAACGGACCGAAGAGAGGTTGGCGCAGCCGGTATCAAGGATCACCACGTTCATCACAGCACTCCTTTCGAGCTCGGCAGGGTGTTGCCCTCAACGCGAATCGCCTGGCGCAGCGTGCGGCCAAAGGCTTTAAACAGGCTCTCCACGCGGTGGTGATCGTTACGGCCTTTGGTTTTCAGGTGCAGCGTACTCATCATGGCGTAGGAGAGGGAGCGGAAGAAGTGCTCGACCATCTCAGTGCTGAGGTCGCCCACGCGCTGATAGCTGAACTCCGCTTTGTACTCCAGGTGCGGGCGGCCGGAGATATCCAGCGCGCAGCGCGCCAGGCACTCATCCATCGGCAGCACAAAACCAAAACGGCCGATGCCGCGCTTGTCGCCCAGCGCCTTGAGCAACGCCTCGCCCAGCGCCAGACCGGTATCTTCCACGGTGTGGTGATCGTCAATATAGAGATCGCCTTTCACGTCGATGTTCATGCGGAAGCCGCCGTGCACCGCAATCTGATCCAGCATGTGGTCAAAGAAGCCAACGCCGGTATTGATTTTGCTGCTGCCTTCGCGATCCAGCCACACTTCCACTTTGATCTGCGTCTCTTTGGTGTTGCGGTTCACCAGCGCATAGCGATCGCGTTTGGTCAACTGCGCCTGAATCGCGTCCCACTCCAGCCCTTCGGCACCGTAGCGCAGACCCTGGATGCCCATGTTCTCCGCCAGCTGGATATCAGTGAGGCGATCGCCAATCACGTAGCTGTTAGCGGTATCCAGCGCGCCCTCTGCCAGCCAGGCTTCGACCATTTTGGTTTTCGGCTTGCGGCAGTCGCAGTGGTCTTCCGGCTTATGCGGGCAGATCAGGATGTCGCTGAAGTTTACGCCCTGCGAAGTCAGAATCTGCATCATCAGGTTATGCGGGCCGTCAAAATCGGCCTGTGGGAAGCTGTCAGTGCCCAGGCCATCCTGATTGGTGATCATCACCAGCTGGTAACCCGCAGCCTGCAACGCCAGCAGCGCCGGGATAGCGTTTTTTTCAAACGCCAGCTTCTCCATGCGATCCACCTGAAAATCGCTCGGCGGTTCAGAGATGATCGTGCCGTCGCGGTCGATAAAAAGGGTCTTCTGACTCATGCTTGCTCCAGAGATAAGGCTTGCAGCGCGGCGATCAGGCGCTCGCACTCTTTACGGGTGCCGATGGAGATGCGCAGGCATCCCGCAAGGCCGGGGTTTTTATTTTGGTCGCGCAGAATAATGCCTTGATCCCACAGCGTTTTAAACACTTTTGGCGAATCGCTGAAGCGCACAAGGATATAGTTGGTCTCGCTCGGGAACACCTGCTGCACCACGCTTAGCGGCGGCAGCTGCTCACACAGCCAGGCGCGGTTGGCATTGAGTTCCGCCACGTGCTGGCGCATCAGCGCTATGCCTTGCTCGCTCAGCGCCTGGCCCGCCACATCGGCCACCGGCGTGGCCAGCGGATAGGGCGCAATCACTTTCAGCAGCAGATCGATTACCGGCTTGTTGGCGAGCGTAAAGCCACAGCGCAGACCGGCCAGCGCAAAGGCTTTCGACAGCGTGCGCAGGATCACCAGGTGCGGGAACGCTTGCAGCCAGCCAGCCAGCGTCGCGTCGGGGCAGAACTCGATATAGGCTTCGTCGGCGACCACCAGCGCTTTGCCGGCCGTCATCGCCAGCAGCTGGCGAATGTCATCCTGATTGATCAGGTTGCCGGTCGGATTGTTCGGGCTGCACAGGTAAACCACTTTTACGCTGTCGAGCTGCTCTGCGATAGCCGGCAGGTTGAGCTGCCAGTTCTCCAGCGCCGGTACGGTGCGATACTCAATGCCGATGGTCTCGGCACTGACGCTGTACATGCCGTACGTTGGCGGGCAGAACAGAATTGCGTCTTTACCCGGCTCACAGAAGGCGCGCATCAGCAGCTCAATGCCCTCATCGGCCCCGCGACTCACCAGCACCTGCTCCGGCGTCACGCCAGCGTAAGCCGCATAGCGTTCAATCACCTGCTTTGGCTGGCACTCCGGGTAGCGGTTCAGCGTCTGCTGCGAGAGCTCAAACGGTACCGGCAGCGGGAACTCGTTGGCGTTTAGCCACACATCACCGTTGCCGCCCAGCCGACGCGCAGATTGATAGGGCGTCAGCGCACGCACGTTGGCGCGGGCTAAATCTTCAATGCTCATGCTTGCTCCTTCAGGGCGGCCACGCGCAGGGTGACGGCATTTTTGTGCGCATCCAGCTGTTCGGCAGCGGCCAGAGTCTCAATCGTGGCGGCGAGGTTGAGGAAGCCCTGCGGCGTCAGCTCCTGCACCGTCATGCGTTTCTGGAAATCGGCCAGGCCCAGGCTGGAGCAGGTGGCGGTGTAACCGTAGGTCGGCAGCACGTGATTGGTGCCGGAGGCGTAATCGCCTGCCGACTCCGGCGACCAGTCGCCCAGGAACACCGAACCGGCGCTGGTGATGTCATCCACCAGTGCGCGCGGCTGACGCGTCTGGATGATCAGGTGCTCCGGGCCGTACTGATTAGAGATCGCCACGCACTGCGCCAGATCGCGCGCCACAATCAGGCGGCTGCTCGCCAGCGCCTGGCGTGCGGTCTCAGCTCGCGACAGCTGCGCCAGCTGCGTCTCCACCGCCTGGGCAACCGCCTGCGCCAGCTGCAGCGAAGGGGTTAACAGAATCACCTGCGAATCCGGGCCGTGCTCGGCCTGCGAGAGCAGATCGGAAGCCACGAACGCCGGCGTGGCGCCTTCATCCGCAATCACCAGTACTTCCGAGGGACCGGCAGGCATATCAATCGCTGCGCCATCCAGGCGCTGGCTAACCTGGCGCTTGGCTTCGGTGACATAAGCATTACCGGGGCCAAAGATCTTATCCACTTTCGGCACGGTTTCGGTGCCAAAGGCGAGGGCGGCAATCGCCTGCGCGCCGCCCACCTGAAACACCTCTTTTACGCCGCACAGCTGCGCAGCATAGAGAATCTCATCGGCCACCGGCGGCGGTGAGCACAGCACGATGCGGCCGCAGCCGGCGATACGCGCCGGGGTCGCCAGCATCAGTACGGTCGAGAACAGCGGGGCAGAGCCACCGGGGATATATAACCCCACCGATTGCACCGGGCGGGTGATCTGCTGGCAGCGCACGCCGGGCTGCGTCTCAACATCCACCGCACTCAGGATCTGCGCGTTGTGGAAGGTTTCGATATTGGCGACGGCGACGGCCATCGCCTGCTTTAGCTCCTCACTCAGGCGCTCGCCTGCCGCCTGCATGGCTTCAGCGGACACGCGCAGCGTCTCTGGCTGCGCTTTATCGAAGCGCGCACTGAATTCACGCAGCGCGGCATCGCCCTGATCTTTCACCTTGATCAGTACGTCCTGCACGGTTTCGCTGATGCGGGCAGATGCGGCGATCGCCGGGCGCTGTAACAGCGCCTGCTGCTGTGCGGCATTACACTGCTGCCAGTCGATAGGTTGCATGATTGCGCTCATCCGATCACTCCAGCATTTTTTCGATTGGCAGAACCAGAATTGAGCTGGCGCCCAGCGCTTTCAGTTTTTCCATGGTCTCCCAGAACAGCGTTTCGCTGCTCACCATGTGCATCGCCACGCGGCTCACGTCGCCCGCCAGCGGCAGCACGGTGGGACGCTCGGCGCCCGGCAGCAGCGCAATCACCTCTTCCAGGCGCTCGCTCGGCGCATGCAGCATAATGTATTTGGACTCACGCGCTTTAATCACGCCCTGAATACGCATCATCATTTTGTCCACCAGCTCCTGCTTGGCGGCGGAGAGTTCACCATCACGCTGGATCAGCACGGCTTTAGAGCGGTAGATCACCTCTACTTCACGCAGACCGTTGGCTTCCAGCGTGGCGCCAGTGGAGACCAGGTCACAAATCGCATCGGCCAGGCCGGCGCGCGGAGCAACTTCCACGGAACCGTTCAGCAGGCAGGATTTAAAAGCAACGCCTTGCTTATCAAGGTATTTTTTCAGCAGGTGCGGATAAGAGGTGGCGATGCGGGCACTGTCCAGGCACTGCGGGCCGGTGTACTCCTCGTCAACCGGCATCGCCAGTGACAGGCGGCAACCGCCAAAATCCAGTCGGCGCAGGGTGAAGTAACGCGGATCTTCGCCCTGAGCGCGGCGCGTCAGCAGCTCCTCTTCCAGCACGTTTTCACCCACAATGCCAAGATCCACCACGCCGTCCATCACCAGGCCAGGAATATCGTCATCGCGCACGCGCAGGATGTCGATAGGCATGTTCTCCGCAAACGCAATCAGACGCTGCTGCTGAAGGTTGATTTTGATGCCACAGCGCGCCAGCAATTCGCGTGATTCATCACTTAAACGGCCGGATTTCTGCATAGCTATGCGTAAACGGGTGTTATCTAACATGGTTCCTGTCCTCTTATTCAATCCTGTCTGAAACGTTTTAGGTTACGTCAGCCCATAAAAAAACCCCCGGAAGATGATCTTCCGGGGGCTCTCTTTGCGCTCGCACCACTGGAAGATCCTAAACGTCTTCCAGCACTCATCGCCTGAAAGACTAGTCAGGATGATGGTGGTGATGATGGTTGAACTGAACGCGTGTCATAGTAAATTCCGTTGCTGAATGAGTATTCATTTGCGTGCTGATTAACCTAACGAAGATAACGACGCTTGGCAACCCTTTTTTAACGTCAGTTTCCGGAACCTTTCGCAACAGTTTGCGCTGGTCTGAGGATAGCGACAGCACTAAGATGAGGTGTCTGAATGCGCGAGAGCAGGAGTCGATATGAAAAGAGTCGCGATTGTAGGTCTGGGATGGCTGGGCATGCCGCTGGCGATGGCGCTAACGGCACGCGGCTGGCAGGTGACCGGCAGCAAAACCTCACCGGACGGCGTGGATGCGGCGCGCCGCTGCGGCATTGAGGCGTTTCAGCTGGTGCTGACGCCGGAGCTGGCGTGTGAAGCGGAAGATCTGGACGCGCTGATGGCAGTGGATGCGCTGGTGGTGACGCTGCCCGCCAGCCGTACCGTGCAGGGCGGTAACGATTATATGCAGGCCGTACAGAATGTGGTGGATACCGCGCTGGCGTATAAAGTGCCGCGCATTCTGTTTACCAGCTCAACCTCGGTGTATGGTGCCGGCGCGGGCGTTATGAAAGAGCAGAGCGCGCTGGAACCGGAGACGGTGGCGGGTAAAACGCTGGTGGAGCTTGAGCACTGGCTGCACGATCTGCCGGGCACCAGCGTCGATATTGTGCGTCTGGCCGGGCTGGTGGGGCCGAACCGCCATCCGGGGCGCTTCCTGGCGGGCAAAACCGATCTGGATAACGGCAGCCACGTGGTGAATCTGGTGCATCTGGATGATGTGGTGGAGGCGATCGTGCTGCTGCTGCAGACGCCCAAAGGCGGGCGGGTTTACAACCTGTGCGCACCCAAACACCCGACGCGCGGCGAGTTCTATCCGTTTGTCACCAAAAATCTGGGTCTGCAACCGCCAACCTTCGCCACCGAAGCCGTGCACTCAACAGGCAAGGTGATTGATGGCGCGAAGATCTGCAATGAGCTGGGGTTTGAGTACAGTTATAACGATCCCATGACCATGCCGTTGAATTAAGCCAGGTGCGCATCAATGCGCACCCTACACTGCAAGGTCGCCATGAATGGCGACCTTGCACGCACGGCATCCCATCTCACCCTGCAAATCCCTTATACCCCCAACCGATCGCGCAGCGCATACCACGCTGCACCCATCGCCGTTAACGGCACCTTAAACCGGCGCCCACCCGGAAACGGCAGGTGCGGCAACTTCGCAAAGGCGTCGAACCGCTCCGCCTGGCCGCGCAGCACTTCCGCAATCAGCTTGCCGGCCAGATGGGTGCAGGTCACGCCGTGCCCGCTATCGCCTTGCATAAAATAAGCATTCTTCTCCAGCTGACCAAACTGCGGCATGCGCGACAGCGTCAGCAGGAAGTTGCCGCTCCAGCGCTGGCTGAACTTCACGTTGCGCAGTTGCGGGAAGGTACGCAATAACTTAGGCCGAATCAGCGCATCAATATCTTCCGGTTCACGCGCACCGTACACCACACCACCGCCGTACAGCAGTCGGTTATCAGCGGTAAGGCGGAAGTAATCGAGCAGGTAGTTGCAATCCTCTACACAGTAGTTGTTCGGCAATAGCCCCAAAGCCTGATCGCGGCTCAACGGCTCGGTGGTCACGATCTGCGATCCGCACGGCATACTCTTGCGGCTCAGGCGCGGCTCCAGCTGTGACGGCAAATAGGCGTTGCCGGCGAAAATCACAAACTGCGCGCTCACTTCACCGTTCGCGGTTGTCACCCGATGCGGCGCACCGTACTTTACCTTCAGCGCTGCCGACTGCTCATAGATGCGCCCGCCGTGACGGCGAATCGCCTCAGCTTCACCCAGCGCCAGGTTCAGCGGGTGCAGATGGCCGCCGCGTTTGTCCAGCAGGCCACCGACGTAACGATCGGTCGCCACTTCACGCCGGATGCCGCGCTCGTCCAGCAGCTCCAGATCGTGATTGCCATAGCGCTGCCAGCTGGCTTTCTGATTGCGCAGATGGCCCATTTGTCGCTGATTCAGCGCGGCAAAAATGCCGCCGGGCCGGTAATCGCAGGCGATGGCATAGCGATCGATGCGATCGCGAATAATATCCGCGCCTTCAAACATCATGCTGCCCAGCATCCGCGCGGTCTCTTTGCCGTAGCGCTGCTCAATCACATCCACATCCCGGCTGTACGAATTCACCACCTGACCGCCGTTACGACCGCTGGCGCCGTAGCCAATCCGCGCGGCCTCCAGCAGCACCACATCGTATCCGGCCTCCATCAGGAATAGCGCCGACGAGAGCCCGGTAAACCCCCCGCCGATAATACAGACGTCACACTGAATGGCGTCCTGTAGCATCGGCCACGGATCATGGGCGTTGGCGGTCGCCGCGTAGTAACTCTCCACATGTTGCATCACAGTCTCCTTAAGGGCGAACCTCAGAAAGTGGCGGGCGTGTGTGCGCTGACAATGCGGCACGGCCGATCGGATGTATTGGTAAAACTGTGGGGCAGACCGGTATCAATCACGTAGCTCTCCCCGCAGTTGAGGTGATAACTCTGCCCGTTCACCACCAGTGTGATCTCGCCTTCGAGCACCGTGCCGGTCTCTTCGCCGGGATGGCGCAGCTTTTCACCGGTGCTGGCGCCAGGTTCGTAGCGCTCCAGCAGCATCGCCAACGCGCGTGTCGCCGCGCCGTTGTCAACCAGCCGCAGTGAGACCCCGGAACTGCCCATCTCTACGCACTCCTGCGGGCGTACAACAACGCGTGGTGTTACATCCGGTTTCGGCTCAGCGAAAAATTCGCAGAGGGAGAGCCCATAAACCTTCAGCAGTTTCTGCAGGGTACTGAGCGCCGGGCTGACTTTATCCTGCTCAATAGTGCTGATAGCGCTGTGCGTGATACCCGATAGCTCAGCAACACGACGCTGAGACATGCCCAGCTCCTGGCGAATCTGTGAGAGTCGGCGTCCGGGAGCCAGCGTGGCATCATTCATGGCTCTTTTCCTTATGGTAAGCGGCGGCGGCGTGAATAAATGCGGTAAACAGGCGGCGCGATACCGGGTCCTCCCCGGACTGCCACTCCGGATGCCACTGTACCGCCAGCGCGAAAGGATGCTGACGCAGGCTGACGGCTTCAATCAGGCCGTCCGGGGCCCGTGCCTCAATACGCAGCTGCGGGCCAGGCTCGCGAATGCCCTGCGCGTGCAGAGAGTTCACGGCAAAAGCCGCGGCGCTGCCGAGCAGCTGACAGAGCAGGCCTTCCGGTTCCGGCTGCACGTTATGTACCGGCGCGTAGCGCTCTGCAAGCGGTAGCGCCTCATCTTCGCGGTGCTCCTGAAACGCGGGCATCATGGATAATTGACGATGCAGCGCGCCGCCGTTTGCCACTACCAGCTCCTGCAGGCCGCGGCAGATGCCAAATATCGGTATCTTTTTGCCCGCGGCATGCGTGATCAGGGCAAAGGCCAGACGGTCACGCGACGGATCGGCATGCGCTTCATGACCTTCTTCACCGTAATGCCAGGGTTCAATA
>Ga0157361_1000074_pt1 | contig 58347 bp, 40 predicted proteins | sample AttlaeALBM2_FD_111481 | JGI IMG/M metagenome (GOLD analysis project Ga0157361, IMG submission 111481) | Fungus gardens microbial communities from leaf cutter ant in Ribeirão Preto, State of São Paulo, Brazil - Atta laevigata ALBM2 | ecosystem: Host-associated > Fungi > Mycelium > Unclassified ...
CGTACCAGCGCACCTACACAGGCTAAAGTTACGGCTCCAGGCTAGACTTTAGATCCATAACACCAAACCTGATCAAGTTGGGGAAATAGAATGTTCCAGCAAGAAGTTACCATTACCGCACCTAACGGCCTTCATACCCGTCCTGCAGCGCAGTTTGTTAAAGAAGCTAAGGCTTTCCAGTCTGAAATCACCGTGACTTCAAATGGCAAATCTGCCAGCGCAAAAAGCCTGTTCAAACTGCAAACACTGGGTCTGACTCAGGGTACGGTTGTTACGCTCTCTGCCGAAGGCGAAGATGAGCAGCAGGCAGTAGAGCACCTGGTCAAGCTGATGGCTGAGCTGGAGTAATTCCGCTCAGGTAAGCAACTAAACCGACTCCTTTGCCCCATTGAGTGCAAATATCTTGATCGCGGACAACCTGTCCGCGTTATTGCTTCCTTAGAGTACTGCTCCGCGACAGTGGCAACGCATTGGGTCAATGAGCCATCGTGATTAAAAGGTAGGGTTATGATTTCAGGCATTTTAGCATCACCGGGTATCGCTTTCGGCAAAGCACTGCTGCTGAAGGAAGACGAGATCGTCATCAGCCGTAAAAAGATTACTGACGACCAGGTTGAGCAGGAAGTCTCACGCTTCCTCGATGGCCGCAGTAAAGCAGCCGAACAGCTTGAAGCCATCCGCGTGAAAGCCGGTGAAACCTTCGGGGAAGAGAAAGCGGCGATCTTTGAAGGTCACATTATGCTGCTCGAAGACGAAGAGCTTGAGCAGGAAATCATCGACCTGATTAAAAAAGATCACTTAACCGCTGACGCTGCCGCTCACTCGGTGGTTGATGGTCAGGCAAAAGCCCTGGAAGAGCTCGATGATGAGTATCTGAAAGAGCGTGCTGCCGATGTGCGTGATATCGGTAAACGTCTGCTGCAGAACATTCTTGGCCTGCACATCGTTGATCTGAGCGCCATTGCTGACGAATCTATTCTGGTGGCCAAAGATTTAACGCCGTCAGAAACCGCACAGCTGAACCTGAAGAAGGTGCTGGGCTTTATTACCGATCTGGGTGGCCGTACGTCGCACACCTCGATCATGGCGCGCTCGCTTGAGCTGCCGGCCATTGTGGGTACGGGCACCGTGACCACTACCGTGAAAAACGGTGATTTCCTGATTCTGGATGGCGTAAACAATAACGTTTATGTCAATCCGACTGAGGATGTACTGGAAGAGCTGAAAGCCATTCAGACCCAGTATCTTTCCGATAAACATGAGCTGGCGAAGTTGAAAGACCTGCCTGCTATCACGCTGGATGGTCATCAGGTTGAAGTGTGCGCCAACATCGGTACCGTGCGCGATGTCGCGGGTGCTGAGCGCAACGGCGCGGAAGGCGTGGGCCTGTACCGTACCGAGTTCCTGTTTATGGATCGCGATTCACTGCCTACCGAAGAGGAGCAGTTCCAGGCCTATAAAGCCGTTGCGGAAGCGATGGGCTCCCAGGCGGTCATTGTACGCACCATGGATATCGGCGGTGACAAAGACCTGCCGTACATGAACCTGCCGAAAGAGGAGAACCCGTTCCTCGGCTGGCGCGCGATCCGTATCGCCATGGATCGTAAAGAGATTCTGCATGCCCAGCTGCGCGCCATTCTGCGTGCATCCTCCTTTGGTAAACTGCGCATCATGTTCCCGATGATCATTTCGGTGGAAGAGGTGCGTTTCCTGAAGGCAGAGCTGGAGATGCTGAAAGCGCAGCTGCGTGAAGAGGGTAAAGCTTTTGATGAAACCATTGAAGTGGGCATCATGGTTGAAACCCCGGCTTCTGCAGTGATTGCTCGCCATCTGGCGAAAGAGGTCGACTTCTTTAGTATTGGGACAAATGACCTGACGCAGTATACTCTGGCGGTCGATCGTGGTAATGATTTGATTTCACACCTCTATAACCCAATGACGCCATCTGTTCTTGGCCTCATCAAGCAAGTGATCGACGCATCACATGCCGAAGGGAAATGGACCGGCATGTGTGGTGAGCTGGCTGGTGATGAACGTGCTACACTACTGTTACTGGGAATGGGGCTGGACGAATTCAGCATGAGTGCCATTTCAATCCCAAGCATCAAGAAAATCATACGTAATACCAATTTCGAAGATGCGAAGGCATTGGCGGAGCAGGCTCTGGCTCAACCCACAGCGGATGATTTAATGAACCTGGTGAACAAGTTCATTAAAGAAAAAACGCTCTGCTGATCCACGAGATGCTGGCCCCAAATTACTGCTTAGGAGAAGATCATGGGTTTGTTTTCTAAACTTTTTGGCGAAAAATCAGAGAGCGCGTCAGGGACTATCGATATCGTTGCGCCTCTGTCAGGCGAAATCGTGAATATCGAAGACGTACCTGATGTGGTTTTTGCTGAGAAAATCGTGGGTGATGGCATCGCTATCAAACCAAGTGGCAACAAAATGGTTGCACCGGTAGACGGTACTATCGGCAAGATTTTCGAAACCAACCACGCGTTCTCAATCGAGTCTGACAACGGTATCGAGCTGTTTGTCCACTTCGGTATCGACACGGTTGAACTGAAAGGCGAAGGCTTTAAACGCATCGCTGAAGAAGGCCAGAAAGTGAAAAAAGGCGATGTGGTGATCGAGTTTGATCTGCCACTGCTGGAAGAGAAAGCGAAATCCACGCTAACGCCGGTTGTGATCTCGAACATGGATGAGATCAAAGACCTGATTAAGCTCTCCGGTCAGGTAACTGTGGGCGAAACCCCGGTTATCCGTATCAAGAAGTAAGCGGCGCTTGCAGCATAAAAAACGGCACCTGATGGGTGCCGTTTTTGTTTTGTGCGGACGAAAAAACCGGACAACGCGCGCGCCGGCACAGACGTGGCCGCTCCCCCTTTCAGTCTCAGCAGTGCCGTGGTTAAAAGCCCCGTATATCACTCCGGGCGCCAGCGCGGCAGCCGCAGCGTAAGTTCCAGCCCGCCTTCCGGGCGATTCACCGCCTGTACTTCGCCGTGATGCGCCAGAATCACCTTGCGCACAATCGATAGCCCTAAACCGTAGCCTTTGCCCATCAGCGGCGAATTGACCCGTACAAAGGGATCAAAGATGCTGGAGAGCTTCTCTTCATCCACGCCGGGGCCCTGATCGCGCACGCGAATCGCCAGCCACTGATTCTCCGCCTGCAGCAGCACACTAATGTGCTGCCCCTGATGCGAAAAACGCAGCGCATTACGCAGAACATTCTCCACCCCGCGGCGAATCAGCTCGGCGTTACCGCGCACCGTATAGTCAGCGTGCTCATCCACCTGAAACGCTATCTTCACACCAGGAATCTGCGCTTCATAACGTACGTCCGTCACCACCGCATGCAGCAAACCCGTCAGATCAAAATATTGCTCACCCGGCATGCTCTCATGCTCGGCGCGCGATAGCGTCAGCAGCTCACCAATCATCTTATCAAGACGTCGCGCCTCTTCGTCGATACGGTTCAGCGATGAGGCCACCGATTCCGGCGTCTGTCGTGCCAGCCCGGTAGCCAGCTGCAGTCGAGCCAGCGGAGATCGCAGCTCGTGCGAGATGTCGTGCAGCAGCTCCTCACGCGCTTTCACCAGCGTATCAAGGCGCTCGACCATGGCATCGAAATCCTGCGCCACGATTGAGAGCTCATCGTGCCGCTTACGCATGACCGGATAGAGCCGTACCGATAGATCCCCGCTGGAGACGCGGGCAAAGCCCTCACGCAGCTGGCGCATTGGCCGCGTCAGATTCCATGCCAGCAGCAGGCTGAACAGCAAGCCCAGCGCGCCGGCGAAAGTAAACATCGGCTCAGGAATATTGAGAATACGCCGCGGCCCGCCGCCGCCCATTGAGCTGTCTTCACGCAGGCCTTTCACATCATAGCGCAGCTCGTAGGTTTTCCCGTCCGCACCCCGTACCCAGCGCACAATCACATTCGGGAAAGGGCCGTGGAAGGGCTGATTAAAGGTCTCTGGCGGGGCATTGACTGGCGTGGAGTCCGGCTTCGCATGCTGAATCACTGAAAAGAACTGGCGATCGTTTGGCTCCCAGTCTGCCATCATATCGTCAAGCGAGGCGGGCCCACCGCGCTCCAGCACCGATACCGCCGAAGCCATCTGCAGATTCACGATCCGCCGAATCGCGACAATCTCCGGGGGTTCATGGCGATTACCGGAAAGGGTAAAACCGAGCCACAGGAGCTGGCTGATAATCACAAACACGATCCAGAAGCCCAGCAGGATCTTCCAGAACATGCGGCCGCGATAGCTGTGCTTCATCGAATACGATAACCGATACTGCGCACCGTTTCGATATTCACGCTGTCGGCGGTTAGCGCAGCCAGCTTCTGGCGAATATTGCTGATATGCACGTCAACGCTGCGGTCGTAGGCTTCACGCGGGCGGCCAAGCCCCTTCTCCGACAGCTCATCTTTCGACACCACGCGATCCGGCGCACGCAGTAGCAGATCAAGCAGATTAAATTCAGAGGCCGTCAGGTCAAACGCTTTGCCCTGCCACTCGGTGATGCGTGTTGCCGGATTGAGACTGAGATCGCCCCACCGCAGCAGCTCTTTTTTATCCAACACGGGTGCCTGATCTTCAAAACGACGCAGCACCGCGCGCAGACGCGCCACCAGTTCGCGCGGGTAGCACGGCTTTGGCATATAGTCGTCGGCCCCCATCTCCAGGCCAATTACCCGGTCAATATTGTCGCCTTTGGCCGTCAGCATGATTACCGGCAGCCGGCTGTTCTGCCGCACCTGACGTAGCACATCAATGCCGCTCATATCCGGCAGCATAATGTCGAGAATCATTGCGGTATAGTTACCGGAAAGCGCCCCTTCGATTCCGGCGCTGCCGGTTAAAACTAATTGCGTTTCAAAGCCTTCCGCAATCAGGTATTGGCTCAGCATGGTGCCAAGCTCGACATCATCATCAACAAGCAGAATTTTCATCATTATCTCTCGGGCTACATTGCCGCTATTTTGGCCTGAGTACGCTGCGAACGCAGCCGCTTTTACGCGATCCTTACAGTGACCGCATCAGAACATGCTCAGCGAGACTATAGACAAAAATGGCCCGTCACCGCGTTAACGATCGCACAGGCCCGCTAAAAGGCAGGAGATGAACTTAGTGGAAAACGCCGGTAGAGAGATAACGATCGCCGCGATCGCAGACAATTGCCACGATCACACTGCCCGGCTGTGCGGCCGCAACGCGCAATGCGCCTGCTACGGCACCACCGGAACTGACGCCGCAAAAGATGCCCTCGCGCTGCGCCAGCGCACGCATTGTCGCTTCTGCTTCATGCTGCGCCATATCGATCACCTCATCCACCAGCTCGGGCCGGAAAATGCCTGGCAGATAGGCTGCCGGCCAGCGTCGAATACCGGGAATGCTGCTGCCCTCCTGCGGCTGCAGGCCAATCACCCGCACCGCTGGCGCGCACTCTTTGAGGTATCGCCCTACGCCGCTGATGGTGCCGGTGGTGCCCATGCTGGAGACAAAGTGGGTCATACGGCCCTGCGTCTGCTGCCAGATCTCCGGGCCCGTGGTGAGGTAGTGACCCAGCGGGTTATCGGGATTATTAAACTGATCGAGCACCCTGCCCTCACCGCGATCCGCCATCGCCTGTGCCAGATCGCGCGCCCCTTCCATGCCCTGCTCGCGTGATACCAGCACCAGCTCGGCACCGTAGGCACGCATGGCGTCCTGCCGCTCCTGGCTCATGTTCTCCGGCATCAGCAAACGTAACTTATAGCCTTTCAGCGCCGCAATCATCGCCAGCGCAATGCCGGTATTGCCGCTGGTGGCTTCAATCAGCCGATCGCCTGGCCGGATATCGCCACGCTTCTCCGCCTGATGGATCATCGACCAGGCCGCTCTGTCTTTCACCGATCCTGCCGGATTATTGCCCTCCAGCTTAAGCCAGATTTCGCTGCCGTTGTCCGGCGTCAGGCGCTGCAACTTAATCAGCGGCGTATTGCCGATGGTATTTTCCAGAGTGGTCACGGTGTCATTCCAGACGAAAGAGAAACAAAGAAATCGGGCGGGAAAATCCCGCCCGAAGGAGTGTCAAAAATATCAGGCGCTCTCGGCAAAGGCAACCGGGCGCAGCGGCGTTGTGCCGTGGTAGAGCCGGGCCTGCTGCAGGCCGATAAACAGGCGCTCACCGCGCACTGGCGCAGTGTGTTCGCCATCATAGACCACGGAGAATGCCTCGCCCGTCCAGCCCATCGGCTGCACCACCAGCTGCCAGAAGTGCCCGCGTGGACTAATCTCCAGCACCTGCACCGGCAGTGGCGTCTCCAGGCTGCTCTGGCGCGACACGTCCACTTCCCACGGACGCAGGAACAGCTCAACCTCACCCTGATGCGCCGGTGTATAGCCCAGCGGCCAGCGATGGGCAGCAACGTGGAACTGCGAGCCGTGCACTTCACCCTCAAAGCGGTTCACTTCACCCAGGAACTCCAGCACAAAGCGCGTCGCCGGTTCGCGCCACACATCATCTGGCGCGCCCACTTGTTCGATATTGCCCTGACTCATCACGACCACGCTGTCCGCCACTTCCATGGCCTCTTCCTGGTCGTGCGTCACAAATACGCTGGTGAACTTCAACTCTTCATGCAGCTGACGCAGCCAGCGGCGCAGCTCTTTACGCACCTGGGCATCCAGCGCACCAAAGGGCTCATCCAGCAGCAGGATCTGCGGTTCAACCGCCAGCGCACGTGCCAGGGCGACACGCTGCTTCTGCCCGCCGGAGAGCTGAGCCGGATAGCGGTTAGCCAGATGCGCCAGCTGCACCATCTCCAGCAAGCGCATCACGCGTTTTTTGATCTCAGCCGCGTTGGGGCGCTCACGGCGCGGCAGCACCGTCAGGCCAAATGCGATGTTGTCGAACACCGTCATATGGCGGAACAGCGCATAGTGCTGGAACACAAATCCCACCTGGCGATCGCGCGCGTGCATGCGGCTTACATCTTTACCGTGAAAATTGATCTGGCCGCTATTCTGATGTTCCAGTCCGGCGATGATGCGCAGCAGCGTGGTTTTACCGGAGCCGGAGGGGCCCAGCAGCGCCACCATCTTGCCGGAGGGAATATCCAGAGAGATATCGTTCAGCACCGGGGTGCGGCCAAACGCTTTGTTAATCTGTTTGATCTCAATGCTCATGATTTTCCTCCTGTTGGCGCTTCTGCTGATGCTCCAATCGCCACTGCACCACGCTTTTCAGAAACAGCGTCACAATTGCCATCAGGGTCAGCAGCGCGGCAGCGGTAAAGGCGCCGACGGTGTTGTAGTCCTGATGCAGTAATTCAACCTGGAGCGGTAAGGTGTAGGTCTCACCGCGAATCGATCCGGAGACCACGGATACCGCGCCAAACTCACCGATGGCACGCGCGTTGGTCAGTACCACGCCGTACAGCAGCGCCCAGCGAATATTGGGCAGCGTGACGCGTCGGAACATCTGCCAGCCGGATGCGCCCAGCAGTACCGCCGCTTCATCTTCATGGCTGCCCTGGCTCAGCATCACCGGCACCAGCTCACGCACCACAAACGGACAGGTGACAAAGATGGTTGCCAGCACAATGCCCGGCCAGGAGAACATAATCTGGATGTTGTGTGCATCCAGCCAGCCACCGGCCGGACCGTTAACGCCCCAGAACAGCAGGTACATCAGGCCCGCTACCACTGGCGATACGGCAAACGGAATATCAAACAGCGTCAGCAGCAGCTGGCGCCCGGGGAAGGTAAAGCGCGTGACCAGCCATGCCAGCAGCGTGCCGAAAACCAGGTTTACCGGCACGGTGATCAGCGCCACCAGTACCGTCAGCCAGATAGCGTGCAGCATGTCGCTATCCTGCAGGTTGCTGAAGGTCTGCCCAATCCCCTGATTGAGTGCTTCCCAGAAGATGGAGATCATCGGCACTACTAACAGCAGGATAGAGATCACTGCGCCAGTGCCGATCAGCAGCCACTTGCCCCAGTTTACCGGCTGGCGCTCCGCATGATTGATCTGCGAAATCTCAGCCATCAGTGGCCTCCTAAGCGACGGCCAAAGCGGCTTTGCAGGGTATTGATGGCAAACAGCAGCAGAAGCGAGGCGGCAAGAATCACCGAAGCGACAGCGCTGGCAGCCGGATAATCAAACTCCTGCAGGCGGACAAAGATCATCAGCGAGGTCACTTCCGTTTTCCAGGCGATGTTGCCGGCGATGAAAATGACCGCGCCAAACTCGCCCAGGCTGCGGGTAAAGGAGAGCGCCGTACCGGCCAGCAGCGCCGGTGCAACTTCCGGCAGCACCACACGGCGGAAGCTCTGCCACGGTGTAGCGCCCAGCGTTTCGGCTGCCTCTTCATACTCCGGCCCTAACTCCTCCAGCACCGGCTGTACGGTTCGCACCACAAACGGGATGCTGGTGAACGCCATCGCCACGGCAATACCAAGCCAGGTGTAAGAGACTTTAATATCAAAATGTGCCAGCCACTGACCGTACCAGCCGTTGATGGAGAACAGTCCGGCGAGCGTCAGGCCCGCAACCGCGGTAGGCAGCGCAAACGGCAGGTCCATCAGGCCATCCAGCAGCGTGCGGCCCGGGAAATGGTAGCGGGTCAGAATCCATGCCATCAGCATGCCGAACACGGCGTTAAACAGTGATGCCACGCCTGCTGAGAGCAGCGTCACTTTATAGGCGGCGATCAGCTGTGGATTGGTGATCACATCCCAGTATTGTGCCAGCGTCATTTGTGACAGCTGCATCAGCAGCGCGCTGATGGGCAGCAGCAGGATCAGGCATGTGAACAGCAGGCTGGTGCCCAGGCTCAGGCCAAAGCCCGGCAGGACACGTTTCTGTGCGGAAGCGAACATCAGCCACGCCCCGCTGCCAGCAGTTTGTCCAGCTCACCGCCGCTGGCAAAATGCGTTTTCATCACGTTATCCCAGCCGCCGAAAGCGTCATTGACGTTGAACAGCGCAGTCTGCGGGAAGCGATCTTTTTGCGCCGCCATCAGCTGCGGGTTGTTCACGCGGTAGTAGAATTGGGTGATGATCTTCTGCGCATCCGGCGTGTAGAGATAGTTCAGGTAGGCTTTTGCCGCCTCGGTCGTGCCGTTGTGTTCGACGTTTTTGTCGATCCAGGCCACCGGAAACTCAGCCAGGATGTTGGTTTTTGGCACGATCACTTCGTACTCATCTTTGCCGTACTGGTTACGGATGTTATTCACTTCTGATTCAAAGCTGATCAGCACATCGCCTAAGCCACGTTCCGCGAAGGTGGTGGTCGCGCCCCGCCCGCCGGTATCAAACACTTCGACGTTACGCAGGAATTTCGCCATGTAGGCTTCGGTTTTGGCTTTATCGTTGCCATCAGCCTGACTGGCCGCGCCCCAGGCAGCAAGATAGGTATAACGGCCATTACCGGAGGTTTTGGGATTAGGGAAGATCAGTTTTACGTTGTCGCGGGCCAGATCGCGCCAGTCGTGGATCTGTTTTGGATTTCCCTTGCGTACCAGGAACGCCATGGTGGAGTAAAACGGTGAGCTGCTGTTGGGCAGGCGGCTCTGCCAGTCAGCCGGTATCAGGTTGCCTTTATCGTGCAGGACCTGCACATCAGTGACCTGGTTATAGGTCACGACGTCAGCACGCAACCCCTGCAAAATCGCCAGCGCCTGTTTAGATGAACCGGCGTGCGACTGCTTGATAGTGAGCTTATCGTTCGGATGCGCCGCATCCCACTGCTGCTCGAACGGCGCATTCAGGGCAACAAACAGTTCGCGCGACACATCATAAGAGCTGTTTAGCAGCTCCGTCGCCTGTGCCGCCGTCACTAACGAGAGCGACAGCGCGATACCGCCAAGCCATTTTTTCGAAACCGGAAGTGTCATGCTGCACCCTGAGAAGTGGAGAACGAGCCTTGTCATTAGATGCTGTCAGTGTATTTATAACTCAGGGTAAAGCTGTAACGGTTTTATATATCGTTTAGGGATTTCAAAGTCTAAAAAGGCATAAGAACACGGCAGAGTTTATGCGTCAGGCGGGAATGAATTGCCTGGGGTTGGCGCGCTGGAAAACTGCGTTTTTTGCACCAAAAATGGGGGCGTGGCTACAGAAAGTGAGCCCGGTCAGGAGGGAGTGTGAGCACGCCTGGAACGGCACAATTTATTGCGCCAGGCAAACAAGGCAGATGTACAAGCGCGATGAATCGCGCCGCTACGGGTATATGCCGGCTGATGATGGCCCCGCCAAACACACGCTTCGTAGCGGCGCAATTTATTGCGCCAGGCAGCCGTAGCGCCTCACAGCGCCCGTAACGCGCTGAGTGAAGGAGCAAAGAAATAGCTGCCGGTCACCGGTTTGGTGAAGCGCAGCATGGCATCCATCTTGCCGTCGCGCTCGCCAAACATACTCAGCAGCTGCTGCTCAATGTTATACAGACGATGGCAGTAGGAGATAAAGTAGAGGCCGTGCGTGCCGCTGGCGGTGCCGTAAGGCAGGCTCTGGCGCAGAATCTTCAGGCCTTTCCCCTCTTCTTTCAGATCTACCCGGCTAAGGTGCGAAGTGGCAGGACGCCGATCGCCCGGCAGCTCTTCGTTATCCACTTTGGTCCGGCCGATAATCGCCTCCTGCTTCCCGACATCCATCCGGTTCCACAGCGTAAGGTTGTGCTCCCAGCGCTGGGTAAACACATAGCTGCCGCCGGCGTCCGGGCCCTCAGCGATGATCGCCACCTGCTGGCGCGCCTCGCCCTGCGGGTTTTCAGTGCCGTCCACAAAACCGGAAAGATCGCGATCTTCCACCCAGCGAAAGCCGTGGGTCTCATCTTCAACGTGGAGCGCGCCGGCAAATGCGGCCAGCGCCTGCTGCGCCAGCGAGAAGTTGACGTCATGGCGCAGCGACTGGATATGTATCAGCACATCGCGCTGCGTGGCCGGCGCGATGCCTTTTCCGAGCGGCGTAAAAGCTTTGAGCTCAGGCGCTGAATCCCCACCCCGCAGATCCCGCCACAGCGCATCACCAAAAGCGATTACTGCGCCCAGACCGGCATCGGGAAATTGCTGTTGCAGCGCAGCCAGCTGCTGCAGAAGGGTTTTGCTGCCCTGGCGCAGCGCGTTGAGATCGCCCGTGGCACGGGCTTCAAGCCAAATGGCGAAACGGCGGTGTTCCGGCAGAATTCCGCTTTGAAAGTGAGACATTGCAATGCTCTCCGGCAGGATAATTAAAGGCGTTTTTTTGCGCCCGTATCATACCGGAAAGCCCCGGGCAGAAGATGCGTTAGCGCAACTTTTTTGCCGGTTAACGCTGCCAGACGATACGACTGATTTTCCAGCCTTTTAACGTCTCATCCGACGGCATCAGACCGGCCGGGCCGTGCCACTCGCCGCTGTAGATATAGGCGATATGCTGGCTACCCGGCGCGCGGCACTCAACGTCATGCGCATCAAGACCGGCGACCATTTTGCAGTTGTCGAAGGCTTTACTGTATTTATCACTGAAGCGATCGCCGATTTTACTGCCGTCGGCGCTGGTGGCATCGGCATCCTGCACCTCAATGCGCTCAACGCGCTGCTTGCCGCTGATAACCAGCTTCACGCTGCCATCATCCAGTGCCTGCCAGAAATCCTCTACCTGGCCACCCTGGGTGCGCATGCCCTGACGCAGCTGATAGTCATTGTTCAGCGCCTTACTGATTGCCGTCTCTGACATCGCCGTGCTGCTGTTCAGCCCCGCTACGCCCTGCTCAGTTACGGTCAGTGAACCGCCGAACCAGCTGAACGGGTTGAGCGCCGACCAGTGATAGCTGAGCGGGTTATACCAGTGGCTCTCCTCCGCCCGGGAAGAGGAAGAGGAGCCGGAACTGGCACACCCGGCCAGAATCATTGCGCTTGCCAGCAGGGCGGGACGAACAACTTTCATGCTTACTCCTTGATCTTTTGTGCCGGTTGGCGTGCCTGTTGGAGTCACAAACCGGCAAAAAGTTTAGTTGTTTTGCGCATACGCCACGCCGGCGCTCGCTTAATACTCGCGATCTTCAATCAGCCGCTTGCCCAGCAGCACTGAATCAACCGGCTCGTAGTCGAGTTTTTCGTAGAAGGCGCTCACCTGCTCGTTCTCTTCACGCACCATCAGATTGATTTTCGGACAGCCGCGCGCAATCAGTTTCTTCTCCAGTCGGTTCATCAGCGCGTTGGCAAAACCACGCCCCTGATAGTCAGGGTGCACCGCCAGATAGTAGACGGAGCCGCGATGGCCGTCATAGCCGCCCATCAGCGTACCGACCACCACGCCGCCCACCTCTGCCACCAGGAACAGCTCCGGGTCGTGGTTCATTTTGCGTTCAATATCCAGTTCCGGATCGTTCCACGGACGTAACAGATCGCAACGCTCCCAGAGCGTGATCACTTCTTCAAAATCTTCCTGGCGGAAAGAGCGGATTTCCATCGGCGTTACCCTGCAATTTGGCACAATTCGCTGATTATCACGCATTCTTTGCCTGGCGCAACCCTCACGCTATGCAACGGTGGAAAAAATCGGCTAAATGACCGTTAGCGAGATGAAATACAAAGTAAAGACCTGAAATGATTGCAGGGTCGCAGGGGGCTTATTGTTACGCTATAACACGGGGCTGGTTTACCTGTCAGGGACACGTTAATGAATAAGATTTCACTGCTGAAGCGGCTGACCAATCGCCGCCAGCTGATCCTCTCCGGACTGGCGCTGGCCATTCTGTCGCCGCGTGCCATTCAGGCAAAAGAGGAGCAGGCCACTTTGCGTCCGCGCCATGCGCCGCCAAAGCCTGCCAGCAACGGTAAACGTATCGTGATGATCGATCCTGGTCACGGCGGCATTGATTCCGGTGCGGTGGGTCAGGAGGGATCGGAAGAGAAGCACATTGTGCTGGAGATCGCCAATACCGTGCGCACGCTACTGCAGAACCATCCGAAAGTGGAGGTCCGTCTGACGCGTGACAGCGACCACTTCATCCCGCTCTATCAGCGCGTGGAGATCGCCCATCAGCATGGCGCCAATCTTTTTATGTCCATCCATGCCGATGGCTATACCAGCCCGGAAGCCAACGGCGCTTCGGTGTTTGCGCTGTCAAATCGCGGTGCCAGTAGCGCGATGGCGCGCTATATGTCGCAGCGCGAGAACGATGCCGACAAGCTGGGCGGCGCGGAGGTGCAGCAAAAAGATCACTATCTCAACCAGATTCTGTTCGATCTGGTGCAGACCGACACCATCCGCAACAGCCTGACGCTGGGTAAGCATGTGCTCGACCAGATCCGCCCGGTGCACCATCTGCACAGCCAGCACACTGAACAGGCGGCATTTGCGGTACTGAAATCGCCCTCCATCCCTTCGGTGCTGGTCGAGACCTCATTTATCACTAACCCGCGCGAAGAGCAGCTGCTGGGTACGCATGCGTTTCGTCAGAAGATCGCCAGCGCGATTGCCGATGGCATCGTCAATTACTTTGATGAGTACGATCGACGCCAGGCATAGCCTTTTCCTGTGGTAGAATCGCGGCAAATTTTTGCAGTGAGTGACTCATGAGTAATCCCGACATTTCGCGCGTCAAAGCCTTTCTGCTGGCGCTGCAGGACGATATCTGCGCCCGGCTGGCGGCGACAGATGGTGGCGCCACCTTTGCCGAAGATGCGTGGCAACGCCCTGGCGGCGGCGGCGGACGCAGCCGCGTACTACGCAACGGCGCGGTGTTTGAGCAGGCCGGCGTAAACTTCTCTCACGTGCACGGCAGCCAGATGCCGGCCTCTGCCACAGCCCATCGCCCCGAGCTGGCGGGCCGCAGCTTCGAGGCCATGGGCGTATCGCTGGTGGTGCACCCGGAAAACCCGTACGTGCCAACCAGCCATGCGAATGTCCGCTTTTTCATCGCCGAGAAGCCGGGGGCCGATCCGGTGTGGTGGTTCGGCGGCGGTTTCGATCTCACGCCCTACTACGGTTTTGCCGAGGATGCGCGGCACTGGCACCAAACCGCGTTCAATCTCTGCCAGCCGTTCGGCGAGGATGTTTATCCGCGCTACAAAAGCTGGTGTGATGACTACTTTCACCTCAAGCACCGTAATGAGCAGCGCGGCATTGGCGGGCTGTTTTACGATGATCTGAACACGCCGGATTTTGCGCACTGCTTTGATTTTATGCAGGCGGTAGGCAACGGGTTCAGTGAGGCTTATCTGCCGATAGTAGAGAAACGCAAAGCGCTGCCGTGGGGCGAGCGCGAGCGGCAGTTCCAGCTCTATCGCCGCGGTCGCTATGTAGAGTTTAATCTGGTGTGGGATCGCGGCACGCTGTTTGGCCTGCAGACCGGTGGGCGCACCGAGTCGATATTGATGTCAATGCCGCCGCTGGTGCGCTGGGAGTATGACTACCAGCCAGAAGCGGGATCGCCGGAAGCTGCGCTGTATACCGATTTCCTGCCGGTGAGAGACTGGCTGGGCGAGCAGGCGTAAATCCCACGCCGTCCGGTTGGTATGCCGTGTGCGGCCAGGTGCGCATTAATGCGCGACCTGGACCATTAAATGTGACATGCCGCTTACAACGGCTCGGTCTGCGCCTCCACCACCGCTAACGCCACCATATTCACAATCCGCCGTACCGACGCGATGCGCGTCAGCACATGCACCGGCTTGCGGATCCCCATTAATACCGGTCCGACGGTCACGCCCTCGGAACAGGAGACGCGCAGCAGGTTATAACTGATACGCGCCGCCTCAACGTTGGGCATAATCAGCAAATTGGCGGTGCCTTTTAGCGGACTGTCGGGCATCTGCTCGCGTCGAATGCTCTCCACCAGCGCGGCATCACCGTGCATCTCCCCGTCCACCTCCAGATCCGGTGCGCGCTGCTGAATCAGCGCCAGCGCTTCACGCATTTTGCGCGCGCCCGGCGCGTTCGAGGTACCAAAACTGGAGTGCGACAGCAGCGCCACGCGCGGCTCAATACCAAAACGCCGCACCGTCTCTGCCGCCAGCAGCGTAATGTCCGCCAGCTGCTGGGCGCTGGGGTCCTCATTAACGTAGGTATCCGCAATAAATGTGTTGCCGCTCGGCAGCAGCAGCGCATTCATCGCGCCAGCCACTTTCACATCGTCACGGAAGCCAAACACTCTCTCCACCACGTCATAGTGTTCGCGGTAATCACCGATGGTGCCACAGATCATCGCATCGGCTTCACCACGGTGCACCATGATCGCGCCAATCAGCGTAGGATTACCGATCACCGCCCGCTGCGCGGTTTCCGGCGTCACGCCGCGGCGCTTCATCATCTGATAATATTCGTTCCAGTAGGCTTTAAAGCGCGGGTCGGATTCATTATTCACAATCTCAAAATCCTTACCGGCTTCGATTTTCAGCCCCTGCTTTTGCAGGCGCATGGCGATCACATTTGGCCGGCCAATCAGGATCGGTTTCGCCAGCCCGAGCGACACCAGCTCCTGCGTCGCATGCAGCACGCGCACCTCCTCCCCTTCCGCCAGGACTACGCGCTTTGGCGCCTTACGCGCCTGCGAAAAAATCGGCTTCATAAACAGATTGGTTTTATAGACGAATTCGGTGAGCTGCTCGCGGTAAGCCTCGAAGTCCTCAATCGGCCGCGTCGCGACGCCGGAGTCCATCGCCGCCTGCGCAACGGCGGGTGCAATCTGCACGATCAGCCGTGGGTCGAAGGGTTTCGGAATCAGATACTCCGCGCCAAAGCTTAAATCCTGATCGTCATAAGCTGATGCCACCACATCGCTCTGCTCCGCCTGCGCCAGCGCGGCAATGGCGTGTACCGCCGCCAGTTTCATCTCCTCATTGATCGCCGTGGCACCGACATCCAGCGCGCCGCGGAAGATGAACGGGAAGCAGAGCACGTTGTTAACCTGGTTCGGAAAATCAGAGCGCCCGGTACAGATAATCGCATCCGGCCGCACCTGCTTCGCCAGCGGCGGCATGATCTCCGGCTCGGGATTCGCCAGGGCCAGAATCAGCGGGCTCTGCGCCATCTTCTGCACCATCTCAGGCGTTAGCGCCTTTGGCCCGGAGCAGCCAAGAAAGATATCCGCGCCGCCCATCACATCATCCAGCGTGCGTGCGCCGCTGTCCGCAACCGCGTAGGCGGCTTTGGTGGGCGCCATATCCGGTTCGCGATCGCGGTAGATAACGCCTTTGGAGTCGCACACCACGATGTTGTGCTGCTGCAGACCGAGCGCCACCAGCAGATTGAGGCAGGCGATCGCCGAGGCGCCGGCACCGGATACCACCAGCCGCACCTCAGCGATTGATTTGCCCACCACCTGCAGGCCATTCAGTACCGCCGCCGTGCAGATAATGGCCGTGCCGTGCTGATCGTCGTGGAACACCGGAATCTGCATGCGCTCACGCAGCTTCTGCTCGATGTAGAAACACTCGGGTGCTTTGATATCCTCCAGATTGATGCCGCCGAACGTGGGCTCCAGCGCGGCGATCACCTCAATTAGCTTATCCGGATCGTGCTCATCAATTTCGATGTCAAACACATCAATGCCGGCAAACTTCTTGAACAGTACCCCTTTGCCCTCCATTACCGGCTTACCGGCCAGCGCACCAATGTTGCCCAGCCCCAGCACGGCCGTGCCGTTAGAGATAACCGCCACCAGATTGCCGCGCGCGGTGTATTTATGTGCGGCCAGCGGATCGGCGGCTATCTCCAGGCACGGCGCCGCCACGCCTGGCGAATAGGCCAGCGCCAGATCGCGTTGTGTTGCCAGTGGCTTGGTAGGAGAGACCTGGATTTTTCCGGGCGTGGGATATTGGTGAAAATCGAGTGCGCTCTGCTTGAGTTGGTCGTCCATTCGGCTTCCTTTTGCACGGCTGAAAGCCCCAGTATAGGAACGCGCGGCGCAAAAGAGGGTGAAGGCGCTCAAAGAATGCACAGCCATAAGGGCACAGATTGCCACCGTCTCGCCTGCGGCTTTGACACAGCCTGCTATTCTTTAGGATGGCAAAACGCAGAGCTGAACCGATCAGGCAGTCCAACCCGCACAAACGCATCCGGACACCACAATCAGAGAAAACGCATTTTCTTCCCCTGACGTCTGTTGCACTGTGTGGAACCTGCATTCCCGGCAAACGGTGCACATAAGGCAGTGACGCCCCCGGTTCCCTTTTGCCCACATTATTGCTAATCAAGGAGTTAAGCGATGAACCAGCTAGATGCATTAAAACAGTTCACCACCGTGGTGGCGGACAGCGGCGATATCGAATCTATTCGCAACTACCATCCGCAGGATGCCACCACCAACCCCTCTCTGATCCTGAAAGCTTCCGGTCTTGACGCTTATAAACACCTGATTGATGACGCCATCGACTATGCGAAAAAACAGGGCGGCAGCAAAGAGACGCAAATTATCAACGCCAGCGATAAAGTGGCGATCAATCTCGGCATGGAGATTCTGAAAAGCGTACCGGGGCGTGTTTCGACCGAAGTAGATGCGCGCCTCTCTTTCGATCGTGGCATGTGCGTAACCAAAGCTGAAAAGCTGGTACGTCTGTATGAAGAGCACGGCATCGATCGCTCGCGCATTCTGATCAAGCTGGCCTCTACCTGGGAAGGCATTAAGGCAGCCGAGGAGCTGGAGAAGAACGGTATCCAGTGTAACCTGACGCTGCTGTTCTCCTTCGCCCAGGCGCGCGCCTGTGCCGAAGCCGGGGTTTACCTGATCTCGCCATTCGTGGGACGTATCTTCGACTACTACAACTCGCGCAAGCCTATGGACCCGTATGTGGTTGATGAGGATCCGGGCGTGAAATCGGTCCGTCGTATCTATGACTACTACAAAAAGCACCGTTATAACACGGTGATCATGGGTGCCAGCTTCCGTAAAGTGGAGCAGATTCTGGCGCTGGCCGGCTGCGATCGCCTGACCATTTCACCGAATCTGCTGGAGGAGCTGGCGAACAGCGACGCGCCGCTGGAGCGCAAACTGGAGCCATCCACCGAGGGCTTCCATCAGCCAGCCTCGCTCTCTGAAGCCGAGTTCCGCTGGGAGCACAATCAGGATCCGATGGCGGTGGAAAAACTGTCGGACGGTATCCGTCAGTTCGCCGTTGACCAGCAGAAACTGGAAGACGTGCTGGCTGCCCGCCTGTAATGCCTCAACCCGCTTAAGCCGGACGGGCGTTTGCCCGTCCGCTGTTGCCCAATCACAAGGGAGACCTTTATGTCATCACGCAGAGAGCTGGCTAACGCGATTCGTGCCCTGAGCATGGATGCGGTACAGAAAGCAAATTCCGGACACCCAGGTATGCCGATGGGCATGGCCGATATCGCCGAAGTGCTGTGGCGCGACTTTCTGAAGCACAACCCGACCAATCCGGCATGGGCGGATCGTGACCGCTTTATCCTCTCTAACGGCCACGGTTCGATGCTGCTGTATAGCCTGCTGCACCTCACCGGTTATGATCTGCCGATGGAAGAGCTGAAAAACTTCCGCCAGCTGCACTCAAAAACCCCTGGTCATCCGGAGATCGGCTACACGCCGGGCGTTGAGACCACCACCGGGCCGCTCGGTCAGGGGCTGGCAAACGCCGTTGGCCTCGCCATCGCTGAGCGCACGCTGGCCGCGCAGTTTAACCAGCCGGGCCACGACATCGTCGATCACCACACCTATGTGTTCATGGGTGATGGCTGTCTGATGGAGGGGATTTCGCATGAGGTCTGCTCGCTGGCCGGTACGCTGGGCCTCGGCAAACTGATCGGCTTCTACGATCACAACGGCATCTCGATTGATGGCGAGACCGAAGGCTGGTTTAGCGACGATACCCATAAGCGCTTTGAAGCTTATAACTGGCACGTTGTCGGCAGCAAAGAGGGTATCGACGGACACGACGCGGACGCCATTGCTGCAGCGATCAAAGAGGCGCAGAGCGTTACCGATAAGCCTTCACTGATTATCTGCCGTACGGTGATCGGTTTCGGTTCACCGAACAAAGCGGGTAAAGAGGAGTCGCACGGCGCGGCGCTGGGTGACGAAGAGATTGCGCTGACGCGTAAGCAGCTGGGCTGGAACTACGGTCCGTTTGAGATCCCGCAGGAGATTTATCAGCAGTGGGATGCCAAAGAAGCCGGTGCGCAGCATGAGAAATCCTGGGATGAGAAATTTGCCGCCTATCAGCAGGCGCACCCGGAACTGGCTAAAGAGTTCAGCCGTCGTCTGAACGGTGAAATGCCAGCGCAGTGGGAGAGCACCACGGCAGAATTCATCCGTAATCTGCAGGCCAATCCGCAGAAAATTGCCAGCCGTAAAGCGTCACAGAACACGCTGGAAGCCTTTGGCAAGCTGCTGCCTGAGTTCCTCGGCGGCTCGGCGGACCTGGCGCCCAGCAACCTCACAATCTGGTCCGGTTCAAAATCGATCAAAGAGGATCTTGCCGGTAACTATATTCACTACGGCGTACGTGAATTCGGCATGACCGCTATCGCCAACGGTATCGCCCATCACGGTGGCTTTGTACCCTACACCGCGACCTTCCTGATGTTTGTGGAGTACGCGCGTAACGCAGCGCGTATGGCTGCCCTGATGAAGGCGCGTCAGATCATGGTGTATACCCATGACTCCATCGGTCTGGGCGAGGATGGTCCTACGCACCAGCCGGTGGAACAGCTCGCCAGCCTGCGCGTGACGCCAAACTTCAGCACCTGGCGCCCGTGCGATCAGGTGGAGACGGCTGTAGCGTGGAAAGCGGCAATTGAGCGCCATCACGGCCCGACCGCGCTGATTCTGTCCCGTCAGAATCTGTTGCAGCCGGAGCGTACGCCGCAGCAGGTAGAGAATATTGCGCGCGGCGGTTATATCCTTAAGGATTGCGACGGCACGCCGGATGTCATCCTGATCGCCACCGGTTCAGAAGTGGAGATTACGCTGGGTGCAGAAGCGAAACTGAGCGCTGACGGCCATAAAGTCCGCGTGGTCTCGCTGCCAAGCACCGATGTGTTTGATAAGCAGGATATCAGCTACCGTGAATCGGTGCTGCCGTCTACTGTGCGTGCGCGCGTGGCGGTCGAAGCCGGCATCGCCGATTACTGGTACAAGTATGTGGGCATCGACGGCAAAATTGTCGGCATGACCACGTTTGGCGAATCAGCGCCGGCCGGTAAGCTGTTCCCGGCCTTTGGTTTCACCGTTGAAAACGTGGTGAGCCAGGCAGAATCGTTACTTAAACCGGCATAATCATCCGGCCCTTTTCCACTAACGGGAAAGGGCCGTCTTCTCTTCACAGCCTGATACAGAAAAAAACCCGCACCGCCCCCTTCCCGCTTCGCGCAAACTGATTACTATAAGGTTTCCTCCGATTCTTATAGCGGACGTCTTCCTGTTGAAAAAACGTACTCCTTTACTTTTGGCTTTACTGGTTTCTGTACTGCCGCTTAGCGCTATGGCGCAGGTCTCGCCAAATCCGCTGCTGGCATCCCAGGTGGTTGATCGCTATGCCGAGCACATCTTCTATGGCAGCGGCGCGACCGGCATGGCGCTGGTGGCGATTGATGGCAACCAGCGCGTATTTGCCAGCTTTGGCGAAACCCGCCCCGGCAACAACGTTCGTCCACAGCAGGACTCGGTGATTCGCATCGCTTCGCTGAGCAAGCTGATGACCAGCGAAGTGATGGTGAAAATGGCCGAGCGCGGACAGATCCGGCTGGACGATCCGCTAAGCAAATATGCGCCGCCGGGCGCTCGCGTGCCGAACTACAATGGTCAGCCGATCCGCCTGGTCAACCTTGCCACTCACACTGCCAGCCTGCCGCGTGAGCAACCGGGCGGTAAACCGCACCGCCCGGTGTTTGTCTGGCCAACCAAAGCCGACCGCTGGCAGTGGCTGCGCGGCGCCACCCTGAAAGCCACGCCGGGAACCCAGGCGGCTTACTCCAACCTCGGATTCGATCTGCTGGGTGATGCGCTCTCTAAAGCGGCGGGCATGCCCTATCCGGCGTTGCTGCAGCAGCTGGTGACGCGCCCGCTCGGCATGAAAGATACGACGTTCACGCCTTCACCGGATCAGTGCCAGCGCCTGATGATTGCGGAAAAGGGCGCCAGCCCGTGCAACAACACGCTGGCGGCCATCGGCAGCGGTGGCGTCTACTCGACGCCGGATGATATGGGCCGCTGGATGCAGCAGTTCCTGGACTCGGCGGTGAACCATCGCACGCCGCAGATTGATCGCCTGCAGACGCTGATCTATCGCCGTGACCAGCTGACGAAAGTGGAAGGCATGGACGTACCCGGCCGTGCCGATGCGCTCGGCATGGGCTGGGTCTACATGGGGCCAAAAGCGGGCCGGCCGGGCATTATTCAGAAAACCGGCGGCGGCGGCGGCTTCATCACCTATATGGCGATGGTGCCTCAGCAGAATGTGGGGGTTTTCGTGGTGGTGACGCGCTCGCCGCTGACCCGCTTCACGCCCATGAGCGATGGCGTAAACGATTTACTCACCGAACTGGTAGGAAATAAAACCGGATCGCCGATGATGATTAAAGCCATCCGCTAAACTTGCGGCGGTACTAAGGCTAACGGGATTGATAATCCCTGCTTCAACCAATGTATCTGCAGTTTTAAGGCCAACGAGGATAAATAATCCCCTAAATCATTCGTGTTGCAGGAAGGCGGCAAGGATGTGAATCCCCGGGAGCTTACTCAGGTAAGTGACCGGGGTGAGCAGCCGCAGACAACGCACCTGCAGCGCGAAGGATGACGGGGATTGATAATCCCCTAAAACATTCGTGCTGCAGGAAGGCGGCAAGTGATTGAATCCCCGGGAGCTTACATCGGTAAGTGACCGGGGTGAAAGAACGCAGCCAACGCACCTGCAGCGCGAAGGATAACGGGGATTATTGGGTAACCCAGAGGGTGGGCCAGTCATCGCTGCTATGCCACGCATCGCATGTTTTCTCCTCCGCATACTCAGCCAGTACAAACTCACTGCCATCGAACTGCCAGCGCGTGGCGATACCGCAGTCGCCCAGGCCGCGTCCTTTGCTGAAGGTGTAGAGCAAACCGTTACTGGCATCGAACTCCGCATTCATCAGCTCCAGCTGATTATCGCTGCGCGCAGGCGGCGTGAAAGGCAGCGTCAGCGTTAGCCCGCGTGAGACATAGGGCTGGCTGCGCGTCACCTCAAAAGCCAGATCAATGACGTTATAGGCGCCGGTTTCACAGCTGATCAGCAGCAGCGCTTTGCTGCCGGTCAGCGGGGCCACGCTCACTTCACGCCGCAGCGGATCAAGCGAACAGTTATCGATATTGACCCGCCACGTGCCGTAATCTATCAGCCCGGTGGTCTCCTCCTGCGTCAGCGGCGCGGGTGCGGGCAGCGGTGCCGGCAGCTGCGGAAGCGCCGGCGGCGGCGGCACATCCCACTGCACGCGATCGCCACGTTTTACCCAGGCACTGGCGCCATTCACCCTGCCCTGTACATCGTCCATCAGCAGCAGCGCGGCTTTCATGCCGCGCAGTGGAATCGTGGCTTTGGCCTGATAGGTGAGCTGTAAAGTGCTGGCATCCAGCGTCTGCGCAAGGAATTCATCAATGGCGATAGCATTGCTGGTGGCGAGATGGTGCGGCTCCACCGTCCAGTGTTTGAGGTCCGGATTCAGACGGCGCTGATCCAGCAGTAGATTGTCTTTTAACGGTCCGCCGGGCAGCTCACCGCTATAGGCGCTGCCGTAATCAATCCGCAGCAGCGGGCGATCGTTCACCCCGGCATGGCGCGCGATGGTCATGACCAGGCCATTATCACCAGGAAAACTGCGTGCCACGCAGAAAGCCGCATTGTTACAGGTGATCTGCCAGTCGGAAAACGACTTTTGCAGCGGTTCACCCTGAACGCTGGCAATCAGCAGAGAGGGCAACACTAGCAGCGACTTCATCCAATACGACATTAAACAGACCGATCCCTAAATTCCTGGAAAGAAAATAATAGCGCATCAACGGCACGGTCAGCAGGCCGAATCTGTGAAGTGGCCTGAAAAGCGAAGTTAACTGCTGAAAAAGCCGCCGCCCTGCGCACGCGTAACCGGGACGACATCGCTCTCTCATCTTCCGTTTCGCCTGAATTGTGCTCAATCGGATTCGTCGGACAATGTATCCCTGCACAGAAACGGTCAAATACACATAAACGGTCACATACGGTCAAGCCAGGGTGTAAAATCGTGACCGCTATTTTTTGTCGCACTTCTTACGCTTTCGCATATAACTGCGAATTTATGTGAATGCGATCACCATTAATTGTTTAAGTGAGATCGCATTTACATAAAAAATTCGACTTTAATCACTTTAACGCAGCCAGGCATTTTTACGGCTGCGGACTCGTGCGCAGTCCACATTTTCCCGCTGCGCCATCCAGTACTTTATTCCCATCGGAGGGCAGTTATGTTGCCGATTGAAAGACAGCAGCGAATTATTGACGAACTTAATTTAAATGGTCGGGTTATTGTCGCTGAATTAGTCACGCTGTGTCAGGTTTCTCAGGAGACCATTCGCCGTGATTTAACTCAGCTGGAGAAACGTGGCTTATTACAGCGCAGTCACGGTGGCGCAGTACCAGCAAAACGACAGGCCGCTAACATTCAGGGAAATACACGTGGCATTAACGAGTATGAATTATCTTTCCGTCAGCGCATGAATGAACATGTCGAGGCAAAAATGGCAATCGCCAAACGTGCACTCGATTTCATCAGCCCGGGCGACTGTATATTACTCGACAGTAGCACCACCTGCTGGTATCTGGCGCGACAGCTGCCGGACATTGAATTAACGGTATTAACCAATTCCATCAGGATTGTGCAAACCCTTGCCGCGCGCGGCAGTATTCGCACCATCTGCCTGGGCGGCGAGTATTCAGACCGTTATGAAGATTTCCACGGCGTAGTCGCTGAGCAGCCTCTGCGGGAATTTCAGATTAATAAGATCTTTTTTTCCTGTAGCAGTTTAGGCAATGACGGTTATTTACGTGAAGGTAATGAAAACAACGCACATTTAAAACAGCAAATGCTGTTAGCAGCAGAAAGAAAACATCTTCTGCTGGACGGCAGTAAATTCCTGCGGCCCTCATTCGCGCGTATTTGTCACTACCGCGATGTGGACTTTCTCATCACTGACCAATTAAAAGACAAAGAGCTGGAACAGGAGTTGGCCTGGAACGGCGTCAATATTATTGACTGTTCCCAGCGCAACAATTCAATGCAGCTAATAAAAAATTAATCCGGAGTCTTTATGAAAAAACATCTTATCGCCTGTTCTCTGCTTGCCCTGTTTGCCGCCACGGGCGCGCAGGCTGCTGACAAACTACGCATGGGCATCGTGGTGAAAATTGGCGGTATTCCGTGGTTCAACGCCATGGAAGCAGGGATTAAAAGTGAAGCAGCAAAACGCGGTATCGATGCGTGGATGGTGGGGCCGACGGTCGCAGATCCGGCGCTGCAGGTGCGCGCGATTGAAGATCTGATTGCGCAGAAGGTGGACATCATCGGCGTGGTGCCCAATGACCCGAAAGTGCTGGAGCCGGTACTGAAACGCGCACGCGAAGCCGGTATTCAGGTGATCACCCATGAGTCTCCCGGCCAGAAAGATGCCAACTGGGACTTCGAGCTGGTTGATGCGCCAACCCACGGTATTAATCATATGAAAGCGCTGGCGAAATGCATGCACGAAGAGGGCAAGTACGCCATGTACGTCGGTAGCCTGACGGTCCCACTGCATCAGGAGTGGACGGACGCAGCGCTCAACTATCAGAAACAGCACTACCCGAAAATGCAGCTGGTGACCGACAAGTTTGGCGTCGGCGAATCGCTGGATGACTCCATCCGCACCACCAATGAGCTGATGTCTAAATACCCGGATCTGAAAGGGATCATGGCGTTTGGTTCACAGGGCCCGATCGGCGCCGGCCGTGCGGTGCTGAACCGCAACAAGATTAACCAGGTGTGCGTGATTGGCGCATTTAGCCCGGGGCAAGGTGCATCGCTGGTGCAGCGCGGCGCGATTAAGGGCGGCTACATCTGGAATCCGCAAACTGCCGGCGAAGTGTTCGTGCGTATCGCCGACATGATGCAGAAAAAAGAGCCTATCACCGATGGCATGACCATCGACGGGCTCGGCAAGGTGAAAGTGGATGAGGCGACGCACACCATCCTCGGCAACAACACCGAGAGTCTCGACAAAGAGAACCTGCCAAAACTGGTGAAAATGGGGCTGTAATATGAAAGAGGTGATTCCACAGACGCTAATTGCGCTCGACAATCTGTCGAAAACATTTGGTGGCAACCGCGCACTGAGTGATATCTCGCTGACCTTGCTGGCTGGCGAAGTGCACTGTCTGGCTGGCACTAACGGCTGTGGCAAGAGCACCTTAATCAAAGTCATCTCCGGGGTGCACGCCCCGGACAGCGGCAGCCGCATTACTCTTGGCGATGGCCCGGCCTTTCCGCATCTGACCACCCGCCAGGCGCGTGACTTCGGCATTCAGGTGATTTACCAGGATCTGTCGCTGTTTCCCAATCTGAGCGTGGCCGAAAACATCGCCTTTGAGCATAACCTCAAGGGCCTGCTCGGCTGGCACCGCAAAGCGACGCTGCGCGACACCGCGCGCGGTATCATTGATGAGCTGAAGTTTGACCTCGATCTGGATGAGAAGGTCGCTGCGCTATCGATTGCGCAGCGCCAGCAGGTCGCGATTTGCCGGGCGCTGGTAGCCGATGCGCGCCTGGTAATCATGGATGAGCCCACCGCCTCACTCACGCGCACCGAAGTGAACCAGCTGCTGCGCACCGTGCGCTACCTGAAGGACAAGAACATCTGTGTGGTGTTTGTCAGCCACCGTCTGGATGAGGTGCTGGAGATCTCTGATCGGGTAACCGTTATCCGCGACGGGCGCAAAATGGGCTGCTGGCCCGCCCGCGAGATGACGCCGCACCACCTCACCGAGCTGATGACCGGCCTGAAACTCGACTACCAGCTAAAAACCCCGACCCGCAACACGGCGCGCACGCTGCTTGAAGTGGAGAGTCTCAGCCGCGCCGGGCAGTATCACGACGTCAACTTTACGCTGTACGAAGGGGAAGTGCTCGGCCTGTGCGGCCTGCTCGGCTCCGGCCGCACCGAACTGGCGCTGTCGCTGTTTGGCATGACCAAACCCGACAGCGGCAAAATCTGGCTTGATAGCAAGCCGGTGCGGTTTCGTGGCCACGAGGATGCCATCAAAGCGGGCATCGGCTACGTCTCCGAAGATCGCCTGACGCTCGGCCTGGTGCAGCAGCAGTCGGTGGCCGACAACATGGTGCTGCCGATTCTCGATAAGCTGCAGAACCGCTTCCATATCATTGATGAATACCGCAAAAACAAACTGATTCTGCATTGGATTCAGCAACTTGGCGTGCGTGTGGCCGATCCTGACCTGGCCATCTCTACCCTCTCCGGCGGCAACCAGCAAAAAATTGTGCTGGCAAAATGGGTGCTGACCCAGCCGCGTATTCTGATCCTCGACTCGCCGACGGTGGGCGTGGATGTGGGCGCCAAAGCCAGCATCTATCAGCTGATCCATGAACTGGCGAAGGAGGGCTTATCGATCATTCTCATCTCCGATGAGGTGCCGGAGGTCTGGTACAACTGCGACCGCATTCTGCACTTCCGCGATGGCACCGTTCATGCCGAATACCAACCCGATACCGTTGAGCAGCAACAGCTGGCAGAGGTGATCAATGCCTGATTTTTCTCGTTTACGCCCGCACTCCAGCCAGGGCTGGCTCGCCTGGGTACTGCTGGCTTTTATCCTGTTCTTCTCTGTCGCCAGCGACCAGTTCCTGACAGTACAGAACCTGCTGGACCTGGCGGAGAGCTACGCCGTAACCGGTATTTTTGCCCTCGGCCTGTTTGTGGTGCTGGTGACCGGCGGCATCGATATCTCCTTTGCCGCCGTGGCGTCGGTGGTGCAGTACCTGATCGCCTCGCTGTTTGTGCAGTTCCAGTTCGATAACGCGCTGCTGAGCATTCTGCTGGCGATTGTTTGCGGCACGCTGTTTGGCGTGATCAACGCCCTGCTGATCACCTCGCTGCGCGTGGTGTCGATCATCATCACCATCAGCATGCAGTCGCTGCTGTTTGGTCTGCTGATGTGGGTTACCGGCGGACGCAGCCTCTACTCGCTGCCGGAGTGGTGGATCACGCTGCGCAGCGTGCTGCCGTTTGATATGCAGGGCAACAGTTTCCAGCTGGGTCTGCCGCTGGTCATCATGCTGGTGATTGCCGCACTGACCGCGCTGCTGCTGAACAAAACCAACCTTGGCCGCCAGCTCTATGCGGTGGGCGGGGATGCTGAATCGGCGCGGCGTATCGGTATTCGCGTCGGCCTGATCCACGTATTTGCCTACGGCTGGCTGGGCGCGATGGCGGCGATTGGCGGTCTGGTGCAGGTCTACCGCATGGGTGAAGTGGTGCCGAATGCGCTGGTCGGCGGCGAGCTGGACGTGCTGGCAGCTACCGTGCTGGGCGGCGCCAGCCTGATGGGCGGTAAAGGTACGGTAAGCGGCACGCTGATGGGCGTCTTCCTGATTGCCATTCTCAAGAACGGCCTCAACCTGGTCGGCGTCTCCAACTACTTCATGAACATTGTGGTGGGCGGCACGATTATGGTGGCGATTGCCGTTACCCATTACAAAAAACGTAAAGAAACTGACGTCAGTTTCGTCTGACGCAAGGAGCACTTATATGAAATCTCTCTCTGCTCTGCGCCCGGACGGCACCAATATCGGCCTGATGCTGTTGATTGCGCTGGCGCTGGCAGCCTTCACCGTCATGCTGCCGGGGCGCTTTCTCACTGACTCCACTTTTATGAGCATGGCATTTCAGCTGCCAGAGCTGGGGTTGCTGACGCTGGCCATGTTTATCGCCATCCTCAGCGGCGGCCTGAATCTGGCGATCATCGCCACCGCTAACCTGACGGCGCTGTTTATCGCCTGGACGCTGATGCATGCCCTGCCCGCCGATGCCGGCACCGGCCAGCAGCTGCTGTGGCTGTTCATCGCCATTATCGGCGCCATGCTGATCGCCGCGCTGATTGGCGTAATTACCGGCGTAATGGTAACGCGCATTGGTGCACACCCGATTCTGGTGACGCTGGCGACCATGATGACGCTGAACGGTATCGGCATCTGGCTGACCAAAGGTGCAGCCGTGAGCGGCATGCCTACCGTCGTGCAATCCCTGGGTGCTGATACGCTGCTGGGTATGCCGCTGCCGCTATGGGTCTTTCTGATTGCCGCTGCGCTGCTGGCGCTGTTCCTCGGCAAAACCCGCGCCGGTAAGTGCATTTATATGGGCGGCAGCAATATCAACGCCACCTGGTTTAGCGGCATCAACACCCATCGCATGGTGATTCTGGTGTATGTCATCTCCAGCCTGCTGTGCGTACTGGCCGGATTGATCATGATGGCGCGCTTCAACTCGGCGCGCATGGGCTACGGCGATGCATATCTGCTGCTGACCGTGCTGGCGATCATCCTCGGCGGGACCGATCCGAACGGCGGTTTCGGCCGCGTCACCGGCGTCGTGCTGGCGCTGATCGCCCTGCAAATCCTCTCTACCGGTTTCAACCTGATGAACATCAGCCAGCACGTGAGCCTGGCGATGTGGGGCGCGGTGCTGATTGTGGTGCTGGCCTTCAAACAATTTAAAAGCCGTTTTAACGAACACCGCGCCGTAAAGCTCAGCAGGCTGGCGGCGGCGCTTAAACCTCTGACCGAAAAAAAGGAAGTATGATGCGTATTCAAGTCTCCCCGTCGTTGATGTGTATGAATCTGATGGAGATTAAGCACCAGCTGGAAGTACTGGACTCCCGCGCCGACTTCCTCCATATCGATATCATGGACGGTCATTACGTTAAGAACATTACGCTGTCGCCGTTTTTTATTGAGCAGATTCGCCCGCACACCAAAGTGGCGCTCGACGTGCATTTGATGGTGGAACATCCCACTGATTTTATAGAGACGATTGCCAAAGCCGGGGCCGACTACATCTGCCCGCACGCCGAGACCATCAACCGCGATGCCTTCCGCGTGATTAACCTGATTCGCAGCTTTGGTAAAAAAGTGGGTGTGGTACTCAATCCGGCCACGCCGGTCTCTTTCATTCATCACTATATTCACCAGCTGGATAAAATCACCGTGATGACGGTGGATCCGGGCTACGCCGGTCAGCCATTTATTCCGGAGATGGTGGAAAAAGTGAAGGAGCTGAAAGCGCTGAAGCAGCAGCACGGCTACAAATACCTGATTGAGATTGACGGATCCTGCAACACCCGCACCTACAACACGCTGGTCGGCGCCGGGGCGGAAGTGCTGATCGTCGGCACTTCCGGCCTGTTCAATATTCATGATGACCTGGCAACCGCGTGGGAGATGATGCGCGACAGCATTGATGAGGCGCAGGGATTAACCCGGGTGTCCGCATGACTAAACGCTGGCTCGGTATCGACATTGGCGGCACCGGTACCCGTCTGCAGCTGATGGAGGAGGGCCGCATCTGGTCCGGTTTTCGCAAGGTGCCGACGGCCAGCTGGGCGCAGCAGCCTGATGCGTTGGCGGCGCTCGGGCAGTTAATCAGCGAAACGCTGGAGCAGCAGCCGGTTAGCGGCGTGATGCTCGGCCTGCCGGGTATTCTGAGCCGCGACCGTCAGCAGGTGATCTCTTTGCCGTTTATTCAGGCGCTCGATCACCAGCCGGTTGCCACCCTGCTCAGCGCGCGGCTTGGCGTACCGGTCGCGATGGATAAAGACGTTAACCATCTGATGCTGTGGGATCTACTCCAGCTGGAGCAGCTGCCGGATAATGCGGTTGGCCTCTATCCCGGTACCGGTATGGGCAACAGTTTATGGCTGAACGGACGCTTCTACCACGGCCAGCACGGCGGCGCCGGTGAACTGGGCCATGTACCGATTGCCGGCAACGACCTGCCCTGCCCGTGCGGCAATCACGGCTGCGCGGAGACGGTGACCTCGGGCAACTGGCTGAGCCACTGGGCGCAGACGCACGTGCCGGAGACCGCGATGTCAGCGCTGTATACCCGCCACGGCGAGCACCCCGAGCTGCAGGCGTTTGTACAACGTCTGGCACGGCTGATTGCGACCGAGATGAATATTCTCGACCCGGAGTACCTGATTCTTGGCGGCGGCGTGCTGGCGATGGCGGATTTCCCGCTGGCGCAGCTGCGCAGCCAGATTCAGCAGCACTTACGGCCGCCCGCCACCCGCGACGGTCTGAAGATTATCTTTAGCCAGTCTACCGATCACACCGGCTGTCGCGGTGCCTGCCTGGCCGCTGAACGGCTGTTCAGGAGCGCATGATGAAAGGAAAAGTGTGTGTGTTTGGATCGTTCAATCTCGATATCGTGGCGGTCATGAACCGTTTTCCGATGCCGGGTGAATCGCTGACCGCGCAGCACAGCATGATGGGTCCGGGCGGGAAAGGCGCCAATCAGGCCACCGCCGCGCTGCGTGCCGGCGCGCGCGTGCACTACATTGGTAAGGTGGGCAATGATGACTTCGGTACCTTTGCGCGTCGGCATCTGGAGAAGACCGGTTTCGATGCGATTACGCTCTTCACCTGCAAAGAGAAGCCCACCGGGAATGCCCTGATTTACGTCGCCGGGAATGATGCAGAGAACATGATCTCGGTTTATCCCGGGGCGAATACCACGGTGACCGCCGCTGAAGTGACGCGCTGCCAGCCCACCGTCGCGGCGGCCGATATTTTGCTGGTACAGCTGGAGAACAACCTCAGCGCGATTCAGCGCATGATTGATAACGCGCGGGCGGGCGGAACCTTTGTGATTCTGAATCCGGCGCCGTGGCAGAGAGTGAGCGATACCCTGCTGGCAAAGGTGGATTTACTGACGCCAAACAGCACGGAAGCGATGCAGCTTACCGGTGTGAGCGTGACGGATTTTGCCAGCGCGCAAAAAGCGGCAGCGGCACTGCACCGCAAAGGCGCACGTCAGGTCATTATTACACTGGGCATGGCGGGGGCGCTGCTCTCAACGGAACAGCAGCAGTTGCGTATCCCCCTGTTTCCGGCCCAGCCGCTGGATACCACCGGCGCGGGCGATGCCTTCAACGGCGCGCTGGCGGCACGGCTGGCCTCTGGCGATGATCTGCCGCAGGCCGCGCTGTTCGCTTCAGCATTTGCTTCGCTGTGCGTTGAGCGTTCGGGTGCGGCGAATTCGATGCCGTCGTACGCCGAAGCGCTGGCGCGTCTGCAGGCGCATCCTGAGTGCGTGCCTGAGCCTTTAGCCGTTTGCGTGTAACGGTGCGCATGAATGCGCGCCCTACAACGTCCGGAATGGCGGTATGCATGCGCCCCGTAACGATAATATTTATGCACGCCCCGTTCTATCCGTAGGGTCGGCATTCATGCCGACCAGGTTAATCAGGCTGTTAACCAACCCGCCAGCTGCGCATACTGCAGCAGCATAATGGCTTTGCCATCGCGGATGCGGCCATCTTTCACCATCGCCAGCGCCTGCGGGAACGGCAGCTCCAGCACGCTGATCTCTTCATCTTCTACGCCGCCACCGTCGTTCTTACGCTGAGCATCGCTATACTCGGCCGCAAAGAAATGAACAATCTCCGTCACGCCGCCGGGCGACATATAGGCCTCAAACAGCTTCTCAACTTTTCCCACCTGATACCCGGTCTCTTCAACCGCTTCTTTACGGATGCAATCTTCCGGCGTGTCGTTGTCGAGCAAGCCGGCGCAGGTCTCAATCAGCTCGCCGCTGGCGTTGCCGTTAACATAGGTGGCGATGCGGAACTGGCGAATCAGCACAACGCTGTTTTTTTCGCGGTTGTAGAGCAAGATGGTGGCCCCGTTGCCGCGATCGTAGACTTCGCGTTTGTGGCGCACGATGTCGCCATTGCTGCGGGTTAGCTCGTAGGTGAAGTTGCGCAGGGTAAAGTAATTATCCGACAGTAACTTATCTTTGATGATAGTGATCTTTAACGACATGACCGCTCCACTGCGTAAATGAGGGAGCCAGGAATAATAGGCCGAAGCGGCGGGGAAAACTATCTGAATTGTGAAGCGGGTCGGCAATCATGCCGACCCTGGTACAGGTATCGCTCGCCTGCCAATCAAAAACCGTTGGGCTGGTCTTTCATATCCGGCAGATGGTGCGCAATCCCTTTATGGCAATCGATACAGGTTTTACCTTCATCGACCGCCTTTTTATGCATCTTGCCGGCCACGGTTTTCTGCGCGGTGAAATCCATATAATCGAAGTTATGGCAGTTACGACACTCCTGCGAATTGTTGTTTTTCATCCTGCGCCACTCATTCTGCGCCAGTTCAATCCGCGTCTCTTCAAACTTCTTCGGCGTATCAATCAGACCAAAAATCTTGGCGTACACCTCTTTGCTTGCCTGCAATTTACGCAGCATCTTTGGGCCCCACTCATGCGGCACGTGACAATCCGGACAGGTGGCGCGCACGCCGCTGCGGTTGTTGTAGTGCACCGTCTGCATGTACTCCTGATAGACGTTATTGCGCATCTCATGGCAGCCGATACAGAACTGCTCGCGGTTGGTCATCTCCATCGCGGTGTTAAAACCACCCCAGAAAATAATGCCGCCGGCAAAGCCCAGAATCAGCAGCGTTCCCAGCGCCAGACGGCTGGGACGCCGCCACCAGCGCCAGATACGTAAGAGTTTCTCTTTCATCGCGCCCCTCACTTACCAAAGCCGTTTGCCGGTTTAAAGGTGTTTTCCACCACCGGTTTGGCATCGGTTTGCACAACGTGACACTGCAGGCAGAAGTAGCGACGCGGTGAAACGGTGCTGCTCACCAGACCGTCACGATCGGTGAAGTGCGTGGGGCTGACGCGCGGTGCGCCGGTAGTGAGATAGCTCTGCGTGCCGTGACACTGCAGGCAGCGATTGATGTTTTTCGTCACCTGATAGCCATCCACGCTGTGCGGAATCACCGGCGGCTGGTTCACGTAGTTCAGCGGCTGACGGCTCTGCTCTTTCGGCTGATGGATGGTGCCCTGCTGCGTCGCGGTCACCTCCGGCGACTGATTGAGATCGACGCCGTTACCGGCGTACACCACGCCGCCCGGCATCAGGGCGGCAACGGTTATAAGGGTGATTAAGCGTTTCATTGCATCCTGCCTTAAATTTTAACCAGCTTAACGGCGCATTTTTTGTAATCGGTCTGCTTCGACAGCGGATCGGTTGCGTCCAGCGTGACATTGTTCGCCAGCACGCCCGCATCGAAGAACGGCATAAACACCAGCCCTTTCGGCGGCTGGTTGCGACCGCGCGTCTCAATGGTGGCGATGGTTTCACCGCGGCGTGATACCACGCGCACTTTTTCGCCACGGCGGAAGCCACGATCTTTGGCATCCAGCGGATGGATATACAGCAATGCCTGCGGAACAGCGCGATGCAGCTCCGGTACGCGCCGCGTCAGGGTGCCGGTGTGCCAGTGCTCCAGCACGCGACCGGTGCAGAACCACAGGTCATACTCTGCATCCGGCGCCTCTGCCGGTGGCTCATACGGCAGCGCGAAGATAGTCGCTTTGCCGTCTGCTTTGCCGTAAAAACGCACGCCCTCACCCGCCTTCACATAGCTGTCGTAGCCTTCGCGGTAGCGCCAGCGCGTCTCTTTGCCGTCCACCACCGGCCAGCGCAGGCCGCGCGCCTGATGGTAGGCGTCGAACGGCGCGAGATCGTGACCGTGGCCGCGACCAAAGCTGGCGTACTCTTCAAACAGCCCTTTCTGGATGTAGAAGCCAAACTCACGCGCTTCATCGTTCAGCTGGTCGTCCGCCACTTCGCTTAGCGGGAACTGATTTACCTGACCATTGGCATACAGCACGTCATACAGGGTTTTCTCTTTCAGCTCCGGATGCTGCGCAATCAGCGCCTGCGGCCAGACATCGGCCACGCGGAAGCGTTTTGAGAAGGTCACCAACTGCCACAGGTCAGATTTGGCCTCGCCCGGCGCTTTCACCTGCTGATGCCAGAACTGTGTACGGCGCTCGGCGTTGCCGTAGGCGCCCTCTTTCTCAATCCACATGGCGGTTGGCAGAATCAGGTCCGCCGACAGTGCGCTAACGGTGGGGTAAGGATCGGATACCACGATAAAGTTGCGCGCATCGCGCCAGCCTGGCATACGCTCCTGCGTCAGGTTCGGGCCGGCCTGCATGTTGTTGTTGCACATCACCCAGTAGGCGTTCAGCGTGCCATCTTTCAGCGCCCGATCCTGCGCCACGGCGTGCAGGCCCACTTTGGCCGGTACCGTGCCCGCTGGCAGCTTCCACAGTTTCTCTGCGGTGGCGCGGTGTTTATCGTTGGTCACCACCATGTCGGCCGGCAGACGGTGAGAGAAAGTGCCCACTTCACGTGCCGTACCGCAGGCCGATGGCTGGCCGGTCAGCGAGAAAGGCCCGGTGCCCGGACGGGAGATTTTGCCGGTGAGCAGGTGCAGGTTGTAGCACAGGTTATTGGCCCACACGCCGCGCGTATGCTGATTGAAACCCATGGTCCAGTAGGAGACCACCTTGATGTCAGGATTGGCATAGAGCTCCGCCAGCGCGATCAGCTGATCCTGCTCAACGCCGCTCATGGCGCTGGCTTTCTCAACCGTGTACTCCGCAACAAACTTCGCGTACTCATCAAAGCTGATCGGCGTTGATTCGCCGCTGTCCGGATTCTTCGCGGACGCCTGGCGCGGATCGGTCGGACGCAGGCCGTAGCCGATATCGGTTACGCCTTTGTGCAGCGTGACGTGATTTTGCAGGAAGGTTTTATCAACTTTGTTGTTCTGGATGATGTAGTTGGCGATGAAGTTAAGGATCGCCAGATCGCTCTGCGGCGTGAAAACCATGCCATTGTCCGCCAGCTCAAAACTGCGGTGGCGGTAAGTGGAGAGCACCGCCACTTTGACGTTGTCGCTGCTCAGGCGACGTGCCGTGACGCGTGACCAGAGAATCGGGTGCATCTCCGCCATGTTGGAGCCCCACAGCACAAATGCATCGGCCTGCTCGATATCGTCATAGCAGCCCATCGGTTCATCCATGCCGAAAGTACGCATGAAACCCACTACCGCCGATGCCATGCAGTGACGCGCATTTGGATCCAGATTGTTAGTGCGGAAGCCCGCTTTCATCAGCTTGGAGGCCGCATAGCCCTCCCATACCGTCCACTGACCGGAGCCGAACATCCCGACGGAATCCGGGCCGTTGGCTTTCAGCGCGGCTTTGAACTTCTCCTCCATGATATCGAACGCCTGATCCCAGCTCACCGGGGTGAACTCGCCGTTCTTATCAAACTTACCGTCGGTCATGCGCAGTAGCGGCTGCGTCAGACGATCTTTCCCGTACATGATCTTCGGCAGGAAATAGCCTTTGATACAGTTCAGGCCCCGGTTCACCTCGGCCTGCGGATCGCCCTGCGAGGCCACCACGCGCCCATCCTGAGTACCGACGAGCACGCCGCAGCCGGTTCCGCAGAAGCGGCACGGCGCTTTCTCCCAGCGAATCGGTGCCGCCAGTGAGCCGGCCGCTTGGGTGACGGTAGGAATGGTTAATCCGGCAGCCGTTGCAGCAGCCGCCGCCGCATTGGCCTTCATAAAATCACGACGACTTAAGTTCATGACGCTTCCTTACAAGGTTCTTCAATTTCATCCTGCTGGTGATAAACCAGCGATACCGCCAGCACATCCGGGATGTTGCGGGTGGCTTCAATATTTTTCAGCAGCGCAGCGCTGTCAGCAGCGCCCAGCGTCACGGCCAGCGTGCCGCGTGCCGCGTCTTCAGCGGCGATATCACTCTCGGGAAAGGCCAGCAGCGCCTGTTTTACGGCCGGGATCGACGCCGGACGCGCCTGAATCACCAGGCCACACACGTGCCAGCTTTCGTTATGGTTCATGATGTAATCCTGTGGCTGAGACCGGGCACGGCGCGATACAGGCGCCGCAGCCGGTGCAGTGCTGCGGAAGGGTTTCTGGCTGTGCTATGCCGTTTGGCATCAAATGGAAACGGATGGCCTGCTGTTCACAGCTCTCCTGACAGCTGCGACAGCTCACGCCGGCAAAGGTGATGCAGCGGCTGTCGATGCGGATGCGCTGCGTAAATGGCTGGCTTTCACGCGCGTGGAACAGCGGCTGGGGGCAGGCCCCGACGCAGGCGGCACAAAACGTGCACTCGCCCTGCAAAAAATTGAGCTGCGGCGGTTCGCCTGCGCTCAGCGTAATGATGCCGGTTTCGCAGGCATCAACGCAGCGCGCGCAGCCGTCACAGCCGCGCTCCCCCCGCCACCAGGGCAAAGCTACGCCGCCGGCAGGCATAACGCGCTGGCCGGTAAAGAGTTCACGTCGCGACAGCGCCATCAGCTCACCTCAATGCGGGGAATAGATCGATGGCGCGTAAAATAACCTGACGTTATTAAGGGCTATATCACCCGAAAGGCGTAATTGCCGACGCCGGATCAAGGGAAAGGTAAATGAAATAAAAACGGGGGCCGAATGGCCCCCGCAGATGAGAATGGCTGCGATTAACGCGAGCTATCTTCCGCCAGTTTACGTGATGCATCATCCGGATCGTCATGATGATGGTCGTGCTCTTTCAGCGCTTCGGCCTGCACGCGCTTGCGCACGCCAAACCAGCCCAGTACCAGCAGCACGGCGATCAACGGAATAGAGGCGATGGTGTAGGTTCCGTTCGGATAGTCAAACGCCATCAGCACCAGCACGCTGACCAGGAACAGCAGCGTCAGCCAGGAGGTAAACGGTGCCCACGGCAGCTTAAAGCCGACATCTTCCGCCTTGCCCTCTTTAATCGCTTTGCGCAGACGCATCTGACACACCACGATAAAGCCCCATGACGAGATGATGCCCAGCGACGCCACGTTCAGCACGATCTCAAATACCTGCGACGGCACATAGTAGTTGAGCACCACGCCCACCACATAGACGGCAATGGTGACCAGAATACCGGCGTACGGCACCTGCTGTTTGCTCATCTTCGACATGAACTGAGGTGCAGAGCCGCCCATCGACATGGAGCGCAGAATACGGCCGGTTGAGTAGAGGCCGGAGTTGAGGCTCGACAGTGCGGCGCTCAGCACCACAATATTCATGATGCTGCCGACATACGGCACGCCCAGCTTCGAGAAGAAGGTCACAAACGGACTCTGTCCTGCCTGATAGGCGTTCCACGGCAGCAGCAGCACCAGTAGCACCACTGAACCAACATAGAACAGGCCGATACGCCAGATCACGCTGTTGATCGCTTTAGGCAGCATGGTTTTCGGGTCTTTACATTCCCCGGCCGCCGTACCCACCAGCTCAATCGAGGCGAACGCAAAGACAACCCCCTGTACCAGTACCAGCGCCGGCAGGAGACCGTGCGGGAACAGGCCACCGTTGTCGGTGATCAGGTGGAAGCCTGTGGTATTGCCATCCAGCGGCTTACCGCTGCCAAGGAACACCACGCCGACGATGAGGAAGATGACAATCGCCAGTACCTTAACCAGCGCAAACCAGAACTCCATCTCGGCGAACCACTTCACGCCGATCATGTTCATGGTGCCGACAATCGCCAGCGCGCCGAGGGCAAACACCCACTGCGGCACATCGCCAAACGCGCCCCAGTAGTGCATATAGAGCGCTACCGCGGTGATATCCACGATCCCGGTCATTGCCCAGTTAACGAAGTACATCCAGCCCGCCACGTATGACGCTTTTTCCCCAAGGAATTCACGCGCATAAGAGACAAAGCTGCCGCTGGAGGGACGGTGTAACACCAGTTCACCCAGCGCACGGAGAATAAAGAAGGAGAAGATACCGCATACCAGATAAACCAGTGCCAGTGCCGGACCGGCCATTTGCAGACGCGCGCCGGCGCCTAAAAATAGCCCTGTACCAATAGCACCGCCGATAGCGATCATTTGTACCTGACGGTTACCCATAGCTTTGTGGTAACCGGTGTCGTGAGAGTTAAGCCAGCGCCTTCTCGCAGCACGCTGTTCGGCTGGAGTTTTTTTAGTAGATTTCATAGCTTTCCTGTTTGTCCTGACCATCAATCACCGTGTAACCAATCGATTGCGCCCGACGGTGCGAAATGGGGTAAAACCCACTGCCCACGCGGCAGAACGATGTCGCGCGGCGAACCGGGAAATTACGGCGATGAATCCTACCCGTTCTGCATGAACGAAGCAAAATATACTGGCTGGCTGCACGGGATGATTTGTAATAATCCATCGCGACGCACAAAAAAACCGGCCAACAGGGTGGCCGGTAAAAGAGAGGGCTACAGGAAAATCATACTCAGAGGGTAATACAGGGCTTAACGGTAAATCTCGGCGCTGCCGCTCCACATGCTGGAATCGCCTGGATTCTGTACGCCAATCACGCGATAGTGGCTGGCGCCCTGCTCTTCCGCTTTTTGCGACAGATGGCGGGTGGCATCGTCCAGCGAACCGCGTACGCCGCTAATAGTGACGGTACCGGCGCTTTGCAGATTTTGCGCTTCGCGCTCACTAAGCGGTGACGCGGCAAACGTGGTAAAACTTGCAGTAGCAAGCAGTGCAGCACTCATAATGGCATAGCGTGTCTTCATCAGATGCTCCTGTTCTTGCGGGATAAAAGCCGTTTACGCCTTAAAGTATTCATTAAAGCGTGCAAACCAGGCTGCGCCCGCGGTAAAGGCGTTCAATAAATCGCCAGTAAAGCGCAGAAAGTCCAGGGAACCGTAAAGAGATATGGATTTCTCTGCGAAAAGTAACCTGATGTGACGATTTCAGGCTCGCCGTAACTCTGCGGCTGGCTTATAATCCCCCGCTCTTTTAAGGGTTATTGCCGTGATAGTAAAACGTCCTGTTACCCGCACCATGGCCCGGGCCCTCAGCGTTGTCGTGTTACTTTCGTTGCTGACCACCGGACTGGCGCTGCTAACACTCTCAAGCAGTCTGCGCGACGCCGAAGCGGTAAATGTCGCCGGTTCACTGCGTATGCAAATCTATCGCCTGGCGTGGGACAGCACGCGCGATCCGCAGCAGCTGGCGCAACACATGCAGGACTACCAGCAGACGCTGGAGTCGCCCGCGCTGCGGCATCTGGAACATTTTTGGGTACCGGCGGAAGTGACCAGCCGCTATCGCTATCTGCGCGATAGCTGGCCGCGATTGCAGCAAACTCTGCAGCCGGGTCGTGCGCAGGTTTATCAGCAGCGGGTAGCGAGCTACGTCAGCGAGATAGACCGCTTTGTGCTCGCAGTGCAGCACTACGCTGAGCTGAAAATGCATCTGGTGGCTGCCAGCAGTCTGTTTGGCCTGCTGGCGATTGTCGCGCTGGCCCTGTGGACCATCCGCTTTATTCGCCGCAATGTCGTGCGCCCGCTGGATGCGTTGGTGACAGCCAGTCAGTATATCGAGCAGGCCAATTTTAATTTTCCGGCTCTGCCGGTTGCGCAGCCCACTGAACTCGGCGTGCTGGCGCAGGCCTTTACCACCATGGCAGAGCGACTGCACTCGCACTATCGCCTGCTGGAGCTGGCGGTACGCAATAAAACAGAAGATTTAACCCAGGCCAACCGCACGCTATCGCTACTTTATGAGAGTTCGCAGGTGCTGACCAGCAGCCCGCTCAATCCGGAACTGTTTCAGGGGTTGCTGCGGCTGGTACAGCGGCGTGAAGCGCTGGTGGTGCTAAAAATCGTTAGTGACGAGATGAGCTTTCAGGCCGGCGTGGCTGATGAAACGCTGAGCTGGCAGCGTCTGCCGCTGCAGCAGGAAGATCAGCGCCTTGGCGAGCTCTGCTGGCAAACGCGGCGCATGCCGCCAGCCGACGAGCTGATGCAGAGCCTGGCGAATATGCTGGCACGCGCCGTATGGATCTGGCAAACGCAGAAGCAGTATCAGCAGATGATGTTAATCGAAGAGCGCGCAACCATCGCCCGCGAGCTACACGATTCGCTGGCGCAGTCGCTATCATTCTTACGCATTCAGCTAACGCTGCTGCGCCGCAACGTCGATGACAGCCAGCCACAGGCTCAGGCGATCATCGCCGATTTTGACCGGGCGCTGGCGGAGGCGTATCAGCAGCTGCGCGAACTGCTTACTACGTTCCGTCTGACCATTGAACAGGCCGATCTGGCGCAGGCGATGCAGGCGATGATCGCCCCCCTGCAGGAGCAGTCGCAGGCGGTCATTACGTTCGACTACCAGCCGGGCCTGCAAACGCTGGATGCACAGCAGCAGGTGCATGTGCTGCAAATCGCCCGCGAGGCGCTGCTCAACGCGATTCGTCATGCACAGGCGCAGCAGATTCAGATTTGCTATCAACGTGTCGCTGATGAGGAGCACGTGCTCACTATTGACGATGATGGCTGTGGCATCCGCAGCGTGGAAGAGCCGCCGGGCCACTACGGCCTGACGATTATGGCCGAGCGCGCCGCGCGCCTGTCCGGCACGCTGATGATTACGCCTCAGACGCAGGGTACGCGCGTCACACTGCGCTTTCCTGCCCGCCCCGCACACCGGCTGGCTTAACGCACTACACGACTACATGGACCGATGACTGGAGAATCTATGGCTCACCCTTCCCTGACAATCATGATTGTTGACGATCATCCGCTGATGCGCCGTGGCATCCGCCAGCTGCTGGCGCTGGAGCCGCGGCTGGAAGTGGTCGCCGAGGCCAATAACGGCACCGAGGCGCTGGCCGAAGCCCGCCGTCTGGCGCCCGATGTCATTCTGCTTGATCTCAATATGAAAGGCATGTCCGGTCTCGATACGCTGAAAGCGCTGCGCCATGAGGGCATCGCGGCACGCATTCTGGTGCTTACCGTCTCCGACGCGCGCAGTGACATCTACGCGATGGTAGATGCCGGTGCAGATGGCTATCTGCTTAAAGATAGCGAGCCGGAGTGTCTGCTGGCGCAGGTGATGCGCGGCGCGCTGGGCGAGAGCGTGTTCAGTGACGTGGTGGCAGAGTATCTGGCTACCCGCCAGCCCAGCGCCAACCCCTTCAAACAGCTGACAGAACGGGAGCTGGATGTGCTGCAGGAGGTGGCGCGCGGGCTCTCCAATAAAGAGATCGCCGCCACGCTGCATATCTCTGAAGAGACGGTAAAAGTGCATATCCGCAATCTGTTGCGTAAACTCGACGTGCGCTCCCGCGTGGCGGCTACCGTGCTATGGCTGGAGAGCCGCCATGTGTAGCAGTGCACATAAAACTGCCGTGAGATTTACACTTTCTCCATAATTTATCCACGATTCTCTAATTTGCGCCGCGTAGAGTAGACAGCAGCAGGAGTTTTCAGGATCGCCCCTTGCACTCCGCCAGCGTGAAGCCGCCCGCGCCTCACGCTTCTTCTATAAAAAGTAAAAAAATACGCAGCTGAGGAGTGTCGGTTTCATGTCGAACTTTTTTATCGACCGCCCCATTTTTGCCTGGGTGCTGGCTATTTTGCTGTGCCTGTGCGGCACGCTGGCCATCATTGCGCTGCCGGTTGAGCAATATCCTGACCTTGCGCCACCCAATGTGCGCATCACCGCCAACTATCCGGGCGCCTCGGCGCAGACGCTGGAAAACACCGTTACGCAAGTTATCGAACAGAACATGACCGGCATCGATAACCTGATGTACATGTCCTCTAACAGCAGCAACACCGGTCAGGCGCAGATTACCCTTACGTTTACCGCCGGTACCAATCCGGATGAAGCCCGTCAGCAGGTGCAGAACCAGCTGCAAAGTGCGCTGCGCAAACTGCCGGCCGCGGTGCAGTCACAAGGGGTCACGGTGAACAAAACCGGTGACAGCAACATCCTGATGATCGCCTTCGTCTCCACCGATGGCAGCATGGATAAACAGGATATTTCGGACTATGTCGCCAGTAATATTCAGGACCCGCTCAGCCGTATTGATGGCGTCGGACAGGTGGATGCCTACGGTTCGCAGTATGCGATGCGCATCTGGCTCGATCCCAATAAGCTGATTAACTATGCGCTGACCACGGATGATGTGGTGAGCGCAATTGAAGCGCAAAACACTCAGGTCGCGGTGGGCCAGGTTGGCGGTCTGCCTGCAGTGGATAAGCAGGCGCTTAACGCCACGGTAAATGCGCAATCTATGCTGCAGACGCCGGAGCAGTTTCGCGCCATTACGTTGAGAACCAATACTGACGGCTCGGTTGTGATGCTGGGCGACGTGGCGGATATCGCCATGGGCGCAGAGAAGTATGACTATCTCAGCCGTTACAATGGTCAGCCGGCGTCCGGTCTTGGCATCAAGCTGGCTTCCGGCGCGAACGAAATGAACACCGATAAGCTGGTACGCGCGCGCGTGGAGGAGCTCTCCCGCTACTTCCCGCACGGGCTGGAAGCCAAAGTGGCGTTCGAAACCACCCCGTTCGTTAAAGCCTCAATTAAAGACGTAGTGAAAACCCTGCTGGAAGCGATCCTGCTGGTGTTCCTGGTGATGTACCTGTTCCTGCAAAACTTCCGGGCAACGCTGATTCCAACCATTGCCGTCCCGGTGGTGCTGCTTGGTACCTTTGCCGTGCTGTATGCCTGCGGCTTCAGTATTAACACGCTCACCATGTTCGCCATGGTGCTGGCGATTGGGCTACTGGTTGATGACGCTATCGTCGTGGTAGAGAACGTCGAGCGCATCATGAGCGAGGAGGGTTTGTCACCGCGCGCAGCCACGCGCAAATCAATGGGGCAGATTCAGGGCGCGTTAGTCGGGATTGCCCTGGTGCTTTCGGCGGTTTTTGTGCCGATGGCGTTCTTTGGCGGCACCGTCGGCGCTATCTATCGTCAGTTTTCCATTACCATCGTTTCAGCGATGGTGCTGTCGGTACTGGTCGCCATGGTTCTGACGCCCGCGCTGTGCGCCACCCTGCTCAAACCGCTGCAGCAGGGTGAACACCATGGTCGCCGGGGTTTCTTCGGCTGGTTTAACCGCACCTTTAACAGCAGCGCTGACCGTTACGAGCGTGGCGTGGCGCGCATTCTGGTAAAGGGCGGCCGCTGGTTACTGATCTACCTCGCTATTATTGGCCTGATGGCGTTTCTGTTTATCCGCCTGCCCACCTCGTTTCTGCCGCTGGAGGATCGCGGCGTATTCCTGACGCAGGTGCAGCTGCCGCCGGGCTCCACGCTGCAGCAGACGTCGCGCGTGGTAGCGAAAGTGGAGAACTACTACCTGACGGAGGAGAAAGAGAACGTGCTGTCAGTGTTCTCCACTATCGGGGCAGGCCCGGGCGGGAACGGGCAGAACGTGGCGCGCCTGTTTGTGCGGTTAAAGGATTGGGAGGCGCGCCCCGGCAGCGATCGCACGTCGTTCGCCATTATTGACCGCGCAACCAAAGCCTTTCAGAAGATTAATGAGGCGCGTGTTATCGCCAGCAGCCCGCCCGCCATTACCGGCATGGGCAGCTCGTCCGGTTTTGATATGGCGCTGCAGGATCACGGCGGCATCGGGCACACGCAGCTGATGGCGATGCGCGACAAGCTGCTGGCGCTGGCGGAGAGCAATCCGGCGCTGTCACGCGTGCGTCACAACGGGCTCGACGACAGCCCGCAGCTGCAAATTGATGTCGACCAGCGTAAAGCGCAGGCGCTGGGCGTCTCGCTGGATACCATTAATGACACCCTGACGACCGCGTGGGGCTCTACCTATGTTAATGACTTCCTCGATCGCGGCCGCGTGAAGAAAGTGTACGTGCAGGCCGCGCCAGAATTCCGCATGTTGCCGGGTGATATCAATAGATGGTTCGTGCGTAACAGCAGCGGCGGCATGGTGCCCTTCTCAGCGTTCGCCACCAGCCGCTGGGAGACCGGTTCACCGCGCCTTGAGCGCTACAACGGTTACTCTTCGCTGGAGATCGTGGGCGAAGCCGCGAACGGCGTCAGCAGCGGCACAGCCATGGATGTGATGGAGAAACTGGTGGGCCAGCTGCCGCTCGGCGTCGGCTTCCAGTGGACCGGCGCCTCCTATCAGGAGCGGCTCTCCGGTTCGCAGGCTCCGGCGCTGTACGCCATTTCGCTGCTGGTGGTGTTCCTGTGTCTCGCCGCCCTGTATGAGAGCTGGTCGATTCCGTTCTCCGTGATGCTGGTGGTGCCGCTTGGGGTGTTTGGCGCGCTGGTGGCGACCTGGCTGCGCGGGCTGGAGAACGATGTCTATTTCCAGGTGGGGTTATTAACCGTCATTGGTCTTTCGGCCAAAAACGCAATATTGATTGTGGAGTTTGCCAACGAAATCAACAGCAAAGGACGTGAACTGCTGGAATCAACGCTGGAGGCATCGCGCCAGCGCCTGCGTCCGATTCTGATGACCTCACTGGCCTTTATCTTTGGCGTACTGCCGATGGCGATCAGCAGCGGCGCCGGCTCCGGCAGCCAGCACGCAGTGGGTACCGGCGTAATGGGCGGGATGATTTCGGCCACGGTGCTGGCGATTTTCTTTGTGCCGCTGTTCTTTGTGCTGGTGCGGCGTCGCTTCCCGCTGCGGGAGAAGCCGAAGGATTAGCGTCAATAAAAAGCCGCCAGGGGTGACCGTGGCGGCTTTATTGTTGCACCTTCTGACCAAAAAGAGACCGCAGTGAGAAAGTGAAACTGTTAATGATTCAGGTAATGTCACCTATCAGCTAATGAAGAGAAATACACCCTGCTTATTAAGCTTATTGGGCCTGATACTTATAAACTTATATAGAGTGATTTTAGTTTTACATAAATGGCCATATTCTTAATGTCTGATCCGTAACAGAAGCACCTCTTGGATCCTGATTTTTAAATAACTGACTGGTAGTGTTATTTAAATTCAAGTGTAAATTCTTACTTGCATCCACTTCATACGCATACACACTCATACTATTACTCTCTTCAACGCCGATCATTCCCTTTGAAGCACCCCACTTTGAGGATTTTTCGATCATAAAATCGTATGCTTTTCCCCAGTCAGATTCCGCTTGCGGCGCATACTGTTGTATGACATGGTAACTTTGATGCAATGTGTTTTCGGGTGGCGTTACGCTATTAATACCACTCATGTTCCCGGATTGGTAGTCCAGCACGCCTAAATAACCCGAGTAGTTCCTCATTACCACGACAACATGTCCGGCGCTGGGTGAATAGGTATTTTGAGCCGTATTCGGCGGACGGACGTAAGCCAGTCCTAACGCCTCCATATTCGATAAAGCCTTATCCATGTAATCGTATGTTTGTTGCCAGGCTCCAGCCGCACCAGTGACGCTGCTGTTAAACTCTCGTGATACCGGCACGACATTCGCACTTATCATTAGACTAAGCATCTCATCCATACTGGCCGAATCCTGCTGCATATTTTGTGTCTGAGAAACTAAATCCTGGACAGTCTGATTTGTTAGTGCTGCAGCGGTGCAGAAATAACAATTTTTATTTAATCGATGAGGGTTAAGGTTATAAGATGCATCCTGAAGATTGGAATAAGTACTCATTCCATATTGCGTTGTAAAGTTCATGCGCGCAGGTGTAAAATTGCTTTTTCGGGCAGCGTCGGCCATCTTATTTTGCCAATCCAGCTCAGTAAACATTCCAGCGTTATCCCGGAATGTCACCGGGTTGTTCATAACCATTTTATATAGGTTCAGCCCATCCACTGTCCCCGCCGGATCAGTACTAAGCCAGCGTCCTGCCCAGGGCTGATAATATCTGTAACCGTAATAATATAGACCCGTTGCGTCGCGCTCTTTCCCTGAATAACGCGCCATCTTGTAATCCATTTCTACCCGGTTACGTCCTGCTTTAACAGCGGTGCCGCCGTATGGATAATACTCTTCAACGCTGATAACATCGCCGTCACCATCCAGCTCAAGCGTACCGCTGCCTACCAGGTCATTATAGCCGTAGCGTATCTGGTTATTACTGATTTCAGCCGGGCAACCGCTTTCCCAATGCAAAACACGCGCGTCTGCCCGCCCCGCCTTACCAATATTAATGATCTGTAGCATCTCTGTTTCGGTACTTCCAATCGTGGTGGTGCGTAGTTCTAACCCGGGCAGATAAAGCACCCGCTGCGTCTGTGTAGTGTTGCCTTTTTTTTGTCTGGACAATTTTATCACGCGCTGGCTATTGCCATCGTAGCGATACACCTCCTGGTCAGAGGTATCGCCATCGCGCGCCACAGGGGTGACTTGCTGCAACTCATTACGATGTGTCCAGACAAGCTTTTGGCCTGGCATCAGCCATGACTGTTGTCCGCCTGCAGTGAATAACACATCCACTTCTTCTGGATTTTCAGTAAGCGTACTCATTACCCCCCGATTGCTGTGGTTACTTATCGTGAAATTCTTCGTATAGCAGTTATTGGCAGCAGGAGCATGATGCTTTATTTGTGTCAGATTCCCGGCTTCATCATAGCTATAGTGACGCAGGTAGTGGGTAAGGGCAGAGCTATCGGTAAAAGCGGCCGTGAAGGGTGAGCGGCTGTTCTGCTGGCCTGCATCAGCCATTTGACGCCCTGTCGCACTGACAAGCTGGTATAGGCTGTCGTAAATGTATGCGTTTTTCGGGACTATTTTCTGATTACGCCAGAAGCGGGTTTCTTCCGCGTCATTACTGGTATGCATTACGTTACCCACCGGGTCATACTCAAAGCGCAAATCCTGTAACAATTTCTGGCCAGAGGGATGCCCAGCCAGGCGCTCCGTTCTGACACCAGCCAGACGCTGTGTATCCGCAAAATAGCTGTAGGTGGTCACTACACCATTGCCGTGCTCTTCACGCTGCTTCTTTCCATCAGCAGTATACTCTACTGATTTTATAACCATTTTCTCCGTGTCGTTCTTCAGTTTTAGTCCGCTGCTGGCCAGTCTGCCCGCCACGTCATAAGTGATCCGCTGGATGTTATCTTTAGCATCAAAAATGCGCAGCGGCTCCCCGGAAGCATCCACCGTCGTTCGGGTAGTGAAAGTTTCTACCTGCAGTCGTTCATTCCATTCTGACGCATCCTGCCCCTGCCAGTCGGGCATGGTGGCCGAAGCATCTGTATCCTTTAAAAATCGGCGGGTAACAGAACTCGGTACCCCCGTCAGAGTAATGCTTTCCGTCTTCACGAGACCGGCGGTATCGTAATGACAGACAAGGGCTCCGGCCAGATTTCGCACCTTATTTTCAACACCGCCTCTGCCATAAACGAAGCGCTCTGTGATACAGGCAGCTTCATCACCTATACGCTCTGTGACAGAAAGCAGGCGCCCGGCCAGAGTTCTCTCCTCATAAGTGAAATTTTTAGTCACGGCACAGTTTGTACCTTCATTCGCAACATCGATGTTACTAATGACAAGGAGCGGCTGGCCGGTAACGTCACTCAGTGAGAGGGAAGTACCTGCGTCTGCGCTCTGTGTGAGCAAAGGCGCCCCGTTCAGGCCCGTCAGATACCTGAAATTCACATGTCCGGCATGGTGCAGACGGGGGTCGGCGCTCTGGGCTGGAAATCCACGCTCGTTAAAAGCATGGCGGGTAATACGCTCACAGGTCATATCTGGCGTGTCAGGATGTCGGTGATATCCAATTTCGCGTACGATTTGGGCCCGATTATCGAACACATTGACGGAGGGGGTTCTGCTGAACAGAGATACATTCATGGGGGGTTCCCGGTTATGTTGTGTCGCCATCAGAGCTATGTATGAAAGCCACACAACAGGTTCACGTTATATAGGGTGGTAACCCTGAACTTTAGCTGTAATTGTCTTTACACCAGCCGGTTCAAGACTTCCTCTGCCAGATCATTCTCATCATACGCAACAGTAAACCAGGGAAAGTACTGTGTATGCTGCTCCCAGCCTGCGGCATTTATTACCTTTATCACTCGCCCGAGTGCATCATAGATATGAGTGTCCGCATAAAGACCTTCGCGCGCACTGTCGTCATAGACCGGACGCCAGTCATTCAGGTAAAACGGCAGCCAGGTTTGCGCCGGCTGTCCCTTGTTGTCATATACCGTCTTGCCTGTTACGGCCCAGCGCGTATTTGCATACGCTGTAACCGCCCTACCTTTTTCATCAACCACCAGCCCCCCGTTGGCTGAGCGTAAAAACGCCTCACCTGCAGGATTCAACACGGACATTTGTAACTGCCGACCTGCACCGTCACTGTAGGTAATCCTAATGCGCACCTTTTGTAATGGGTCATCGTCGTAGCGATCGCTTTGCAGGCTGATGATATGTACGGGCTCACACCCTTCGCGGATATTGATCTCCCGGAGGCCGTGCTCCCGGATAAAGCGCCGCAGCGCCAGTTCGCCTGTACGCTCTGTTCCCAAGATGCTGCCATCCGCGTTTCGTTTGAGCGGCATCCAGCTGTCTGCAACGATATGCTGCGCAGTGGCAACAGGGATATTTTTCAGCTTCAAAAAGCCGGCGACGTTGGCAGGCGGCGTGAAGTCACCCCGGCTGTAACCCGTCTCTATCACTTTATTCTCTTCGATACTGAACTCGGTTCCCCGGAAGCGGCCATACGAAAAGCGCCCCCACGCATCCAGTGCCACACTCTGCACGTTGTCATTTGGGTCAGTAATGGCTGTCACGCTCCAGGTGCGCCAGTCATACTCATAACTGGACGTAAGCCCTGCCGCATCTTTGATTGTGTGAATAACCTGGTAATTCTCATGCCAGGCGATCTGCGTTTCACCTGACTGTTCACTGGAGCGGAAAGCGATCTGGCGGAAAAATGCCCGGGCGCTGCCGTACCGCGCCAGGTTGTGTCTGCCACTCCACAGTGCTTTCCCATCCAGCTGAATCTGTCTGTATCCTCCCCGGAGCAGGAGTTCGTTAAGCTCACTCTCTCCCATCATGCTGCTGAACATGCCGAGCGATTCCGGCTCCAGCATGGCCGTTTCGGTATAGGCCACCAGTGCCTGCCTGGTGGGCAGCCCGGCGATTGTCTCATCGTCCGTATACCATGCGGTGCGCGTATACCCGCCCAGCGTCGCATCAGTCGGAACCTTGGGCAGTGTCTCCACGCTGAATCCGCCTTGCGGTACCTGCCCGGGCGTGAGCTGAACGATATCCGAGCGCTGACTCTGGATCACGCCTGTTAAGTGGCAACTGCCGGTGCGCAGGTTACAGATTTCATTGCGATGATGCGTCAGCCATAGGGTATTTTGCTGTTCATCACGGCTTGCGCTGATCAGGCCCGCCGGCAGCGAGTCCGGATAAACGTCAGGCTGTATTAGCGAAGGCAGTCGCGGGTAGCGCACATCAGCCTGATGCAGGATGCCGCCATATTCATCCTGCTGAAGTACCAGCGACTGCGAAACCACGGGATCGGAGGCAATCCGTTCCATAGTGAAGTTGAGTGACTCAATTGAGGTAATCAGTGCCGCCGGTTTACGGCTGTCGCGGGTGGCGCAGGCTCGTACCTGCCAGCGCTGACGGCTGATGCTGTAAGGAATCGCCGCAAGGGCTGAGCCATCAAGGCCATAGACCTCGGTGCGCACAGCAGCGCCTTTTAGCGCTCGCTGCAGCCAGCGGCGGGTCTCTGCATCCGGCGTATACTCCACCTCATTACCTGCGGCACTTATCTGAGTGAACCGCAGGGGGCGCAGGGAGAACTGTGCTTCAGCCGAATCGCTGGCATCAAAGGCTCCGGAGGTTTCTGTGTCGAACGCCTCTATTCCGCTCAGGAACCAGCTACGGATCTCAATCGGTGGCGTTTGACAATGTTCATTCACATCACTGTCGTGCTGGATCAGCCGGGTAAAACCACGGAATTCACGCTCGTGACCATCCCAAATCCCGCGCTGATACTGCATCTTACTTATCGTCACCAGACCGCTGATATCATCAATACTGGTGATCTTACTCAGCATATGCACCGGGAAAGGCAACTGGCTGACAGCGGGCTTGCCGGCAGCCAGCAGCGCGGCTTTCTCATCCAGCCAGCCCTGCGCTGAGCTACGGTACTCCAGTAGCGTGCGGCCGCCAGCGTTGGTACACACTTCAGACAACAACCACGGACGAACATCGTTGAAGCGGTATAGCCAGCTGCGCGGTGACATATGCGGCAGGGTCAGCAGCAGCTCCGCAGTTCCCTGCCCCCGCATATCGGTCAGTTGCACTATGCATGTGTCATCCAGCTTTACGCCTGCCGGCGCGCTGATCGGCTCAGCTTCGCTGAAATAGTTACCCGAATGGTTAACAAAAACGCGGATTTGTCCAGGCTCAACGTAGAGAATATCGGTGGTCCCTGAACCATCCGTATCTCCCAGATAAACGCGACTGGCGACAAAATTCTCCACGCTAAAGCCGGGCAGCGTAATGGCTTCAGCAAAATGGCCATGACCGAGCGACGGCCAGCAGGTCACACCCTCGCCCGTGATCTCAGCAAGCTGCACCTGCCCGCTGCCTGCAAAGTCGGTAAACGCCACCAGCCGCTGCTCAGAACTATCGGCAGGCAAAGGCTGTTTACCTTTATAGTCAACCGTAGCGGCACGGCGCCAGCCGCTGGCCGCCGCAGAGGGCCAGAGACGGACGCTGCGCGGGCCAATCATGGCAATATCCTGCAGGCCGCCGCCAGAGAGATCGACCAACTGCGCCGAAGGATGCTGCAGTTCTGCCGGAATTGCGGCCAGCGGAATAAAACGGCTCCAGCGTTGATCGGGGGAGAGCGTAAAGCATCCGCTTAGTCCCTCAATATTGACCAGCCACTCAGGGCATCCGTCACCGTCAACATCAGCCAGGCTTCCCGGGCTCAGACCCGGTACCTGCGGCAGGCGCTGTGCGCTGCCCCACGTGACCTCCTCTGTTCCCGGTTTGGCCCGCTGCGGTGCCCGATACCACCAGGCGCCCTCATCCTGATAAAGCAGGCCGGGCAATCCTTCACCATAAAGGTCTGCCATTTGCCATCCTGGTGGACAGAATCCATTAAGGGCGGGTACCGGCTCCCAGCCAGGCTGCTGGCTCCCCGGCTGGCTGAGCGCGAACTCAACCGGCGGCAGCGGATACGTTTCAACCTCCGGGTTACGCACCGCCACCGATACCAGTTCGCTGGTGCGGCCGGATGATACGTAGCTGAACTCCATACGGGTAATCGGTGACAAAGGGGCGCCAGGTGTGGGGCGGCGTGAAACCGTCACATGCTCACACAGTCGCCGGGTGCGCACGTTAAAACCGTAACGCCAGGAGGAGAGGCAATCTGAGCGTAGCCGGTAGCTGAAGGTTGTCACATCCTGAAAGTCCTCCTCCCGGGCGCTCAGTTTATCGTCAGCGACAACGTTACCTGACCAGATACTGCTGAGATAAACATTGCTGACGTGAGGATGCTGACGTTTCTCCTCTGCGCTAAGCCCGTCGTCAGACTCACCGCCGTAGCGATACAGCACCTTTTCACCCAACGCATTGACGGTGAGTTCCAGATACCAGCCGGCCACGCGTGAGGCATCCTGCGGGTCTGCCAGTCGGGCAGTCGCCGAGTGGCCAAAGAGCGACAGACTGCCATCCGCATGCCATTGCAGCCATATCCCTGGCGACGCTGGCGCCGCCGTTTCTACCCAGTGCTCCAGCGTATCGGCGCGGCTCCCGCTACGTGCTACCCAGCGAGTAACGGTATACGCTACGCTGTCGGTGCCGAACGGCAATCCTCTCTCCTGCCGTGATGCGGTGTTATCCGGCAAAATCTCTTCACCGTCCGGCCCCGCCAGGCGATCGTCTGCGGTATAGCGTGGGACGCCGAAGCGGGTCATGCGGAAGATACCGGGAAGAGAGACGTCCCAGCCGGCGCCATACGTCCCGTTGCCGCCGCCAGAGTGGTAAGAGAGAGTCAGCGCCGGAGAGAGCTTCAGCCCGCCAGGGGTCGGTAAAGGCAGCGACCAGCCGGCAGCGCCATCGGGCCCGCCCACGGATAACATTCCGCCTCCTGCTGATACGGTCCCGCCCCCCTTGGGTAATGAAGGCGGTGTAAAAAGAGATCCTGCGCGGTCAGGCGTCGGCGTTGAAGCGGGCTCAGAAGTAGTTTGCATTGTGTTCATCAGAAATCCTTTTTCAGTCTTTACAGCGCGCACGCGCTTGCTGTGCAGAAAAAGGCGGCCGATCGGGATGAGCGGCCGCCCGGCCTGTTAACTTGCGGTGAACTGCACGTGAATGATCACGTCGCTCAGGCTTTCCAGAAGCGCTTTCTGGTCATCCATCGCGCCCTGAAAACTCAGCGTCATACCACTATCATCGTCAACAGACAGCCCTTCAAACGGTAGCCAGCGGGCTCCCGAGCTACCATCACTCAGGTTATCGCGGAACAGCCCGTTATCCTGTAGAGCATGTGAAAGCGCGATCTCATTGCAGCCAATCGGTAAAGTCGCAACACCGTTATTCGTAAACAACCGACCACGGATATTCTGATACGGTCCCAGCAGTGCCGGTAACGTCACTGCCAGGCTGCGTATACGGCAGGTTTTGCCGCTGAAATCCTGCGTCAGGCCCAGATCTTTCAGGTTGAAGTGCACGGCCAGCTGGTTTTGATTCAGCTCGGCCTTGTTTTTTCCACTTCCGGCATTCACCGGCTTTTTATTCAGCAATGCGTTAATCACCTCAGGCAGGCTGAACGCGTTATCGCCCTGCAGTTTGCTAAAGAAGGTTTTCAGCGATACCGTACGCGTCACTTCCAGCTCGCGCTTCTGGTACTTCATCCATGCCATCTCCATCTGCGCCAGCGACAACATCAGCCCTTCACCACACATCAGACCGGCCCAGGCGCCGCTCCAGGTGCCGGTACGCAGGTACGTTGTGGTGTTGCCCATCTCCCACTGCAGGGCTCGCTGCGCCATCAGGCAGCAGGACGCCGTCAGGTCATAGTATTGATAGAAAATGGTTGCCAGACGGGCACGCAGCCAGCTGTATGTTCCCTTAACGCTAAACTGCCCCAGCAGCAGCTCAAGCTGCGCGCTGGCTTGCGCACTCTGCATCTCCATCTGCGTTAACAGCATGTTTGCCGCCGTCACGCGGGTTTCCAGCGCCGCGTACTGTGCTTCAAGCATGCCGAGCTCTTTATCTGCGGTTTTGTACTGGATCTCCCACTCCTGACGGCGGCGGCGATACTGCTCCTCCTGGCCGATGCGGTTAGCGGTCATCTGCAGTGCTGAAGAGTAGATTTCAATGGCATCACCGGCCGCTCTGAGCGGCCCCTCATACTTCATACCGCCCGCCGCGAAGCCAAATATATTGGGGGCCATACCGGCTATTGCTGCTGCTACGTAGAGCGGCTTGATCCCGGTCGACAGTGCGTTTGAGGCGGCAATCAAATCCATGGCCGATTGTTCGCCCGCGTTAATATTCTCCTCATACAGCGCGGCATAGTGATCGCGGCGGCCGATAATCATTTCGCGGTTTTTATCAAGGGTTATACGCTCAGCAGCAAGCTGATCCAGCGTCTGCCGCTGTAATATCAGGCTGCTGTTCGCCAGATCGGCCCCCTGCTCGTTCAGCAACTGCGCCATCGCCGCAGCATCATGGCTTTGCAAAATCTGCTGCATGCTGCTGCCAAACTGTATGAGCTGAGATGCCATATTGCGGGCGCTCTCCAGCAGCGGGGTAAAACGCAGCGCAGGGGTGATATTGATCTGCGGCAGCGTTGCGCCCGCCCCGGCTTCCGCGGCTACGGCAGCAGCCAGCAGCGCTTTTGGATCCGCAGCAAGCGCATACAACGGCAGGTTCAGGGGCTGACCGTCAATGGACAGATTGTGCCGCAGGTTAAACATCCTCAGTCGCAGCGTGTCCCAGTAAGTGAGCATGGCGGCGTTGACTTCCATATTGAAATGGCTGCCGGCCACTTCACCTGCCACCTGTAATGCGTGCGGACGCGGCTCACCCGCCTGCAGCGCGCTCAGATTATCCATGTGCGCCAGCTGACGTGCCTTATTGGTAATCTCTTTTAACTGCGGATTACGCCAGCCGCTATTTTGCTCAATCCACGGCCTGTCACCCAGCAGATTCAGTGCCCGCGAATACCACACTTTGGCCTCGGCCAGTGCGTCGCGATCCAGTTTGCGATAGGCCGCATCGCCGCGGCTGATAATAATATCCAGCAGACGCATAAAGGCGTGGAGCTTGTAGTGCATCGGATCATTCTGCGCCACCGCATCCGGATCGTAAGACTCCAGCGGACGATCGTTCCAGCTGGTATCCTCATGCAGCGGCCGGACGTTCCAGATGCGTTCGCTGCGATTCAGGTTCTCTATATACCCACCGGGGTTAAAGACGTACTGCAGCCAGTGCTCGGCGAGGTCATACTGCTCCTCCTGCAGGAAGCGCTGCATCACCAACATTGGCGTGTAGTAGAACAACTCCCAGAAATAGATGCCATTGGCCCCGGTAAAGTCCATTTTTGCTTTACCGCTGCCATTCATGTCAGGTTCTGGCGTCTCATTTTGCGTTGCCCAGTTCAGAATGGTAGCGATGCCGGTAGCGGCTTTCCGCGTCAGCTCACTGGCAAACAGGGTGTTGAGGCGAGTCAGGTGAGCTTTTTCATCACCATATTTCATGTACTGGGCGCCCTGTGTTTCACTGACGTGCAGCGAAACAGGAAAGACAGTGGCTCCCTGGCGCATAACTTTAACGGTATATTCGCGCGCAGGTTCGTTAGTGAATTTATTGATTTTAAATTTAATTTTATGGTGGTGGTAATCTGTTTTCCAGCTACTAACAGCCAGATTGGGTACTGTTAAATTGAAGATACCGGTCCAGGGTTTAGTACAGTCCCAATCATCACTTGCAGTAACATACTTACCCTCAACCTCATCCAACTGGAGAATTAAGTTCTCTTTTGGCACAGGATTAATAACGAAATCCTTAAGTGTAATATCACGCACATAATAATTCTTATCGTTAGTAGACGACTCCCGTGTCATACCATTACTAGTTTGATAATAAAAGTATTTATAATTACTTGGTATAGAATCCCTGATATAAGCAGCATTTACATCCGTTACATAACCAACACCAGAGAAAAGGCCACTACCAAAATCCATATTCACCCTTTCCAATGGTAGAAAAACATCTTCATACTCATTTTTATAATACCACCTATAGTATATTTCGTTTCTATATATACCCATATTATAAAGGAAGAAAACTTTATTTTTATCAGTAATAGCAACCATCACCTTTTCAGAATTAATACCATGCCAACTCGAAAAATACACCGTCTCATTTAAATACTTAAGCTCTGGAAAAACTTTCATGAAGTATGAAGCGTCACGTGAAAGATTTTGGGCATTTAATTCTACATGGGCTCGAACCTGAATATTAAGTTCGTATGTTTCATCATCTTCACTGGTCAATGTGTCGATTGATTGCAGCTCCAGCTCAAACTTATTAAAATGCTCAGGCAAGTTTCCCTTACTCACCCAATCTCTTTCGGGCACCACTTTTGCCCCGATAAATTCATTGATCACCGGGTGATAACCTTTCGATACCAGCTGTTTGTTTTTGTGTAACAGCACAAGCTCTGAATCTATTGTACGGGGTTTAATGGCCATATCCGATCCCACAACCCAAGCAATATTATTCCGCTTATCACCTGTGGGCTCCATTTCATAAAGCGAAATGATAATGGACTCCGTATTTCTCCAGGTCGCGGCATAAAAGCCAATATTGTGATAATGGTCATAGCGCAGATTAATCCCGGATGCCCACATCGCTGCGGTAATATCCCGCGCAACCGGCTCCTGCCAGTTACCGTCATAGCGCAGCCCCGAAACTTTCAGTTGCCAGCTCCAGACATCATGAAGTTTCCCATCACTCCCTATATCCTTGGTTGCTTTCATCTCAATCCAGATGAGATAGAGGCGGGATTTATAGACCACCGGACGCAGACAGTTATTCCAGACCTGCGGGATACAGTTAATTTTCTCCCAGGCAGACCAGGCGTTGGCCGGCAAAAAGTTAGTGCTGCTATCCCGTTTATCTTCATCTGCGGTACGCCACCAGTATTCGCGAGTGCCCGCCTGACTATGCCCGATAAAGTAGGTCTTTCCTGATTTCGGATCGGGATTATCATGGTAAGCACAGAAGGTTGTCAGGTTTGCTACCTCTTCAAAACTGGTTAAATACCCCATGAAGGCGTCACCTACGGTATCTTCATTGATCTGCGCCTGGCCCAGCGCCTGCAGCATCTCATCCATCATCCGCGTCTGACCAAGACGCGTGGTAGCATCAATGTAATTCTCCGGGAAGTACATCAGCTTGCGGTAGGCCTGCCAGTGGCTATAACGTGAGTTCCAGCGCTGCCACTCCAGAAAAAATTGATCGGCGGGAGCCTCACGGTCCAGCACCTTCGGGGCTTCAGGGGCCGTCAGGGTGCGGTGGATAAAGGTCTGCAGGGCGCTGATGGCATCGGCAATGCGCGATGTCTTCATTTGCGCGCCGCTCAGGTTGTCCGCCAGCAGATATTGATAGAGCCCTTCACGATCAGTAACGAAATGAATGAAATCGCTGTCGCTGTTGAGCAGAAAGCCGCAGAGCGCCGCGCTGCACTCCTCCTGCACGATACCTTCAGCAACCCGGGCTTCGGCTGGCGTCAGCCCTGCGGCGAACGCATCGGCTAACTGCTGCCACGCCTGCCAGTCGGATGCCGGATCAGTGCCGCCGCGATAATGGGTAAAATTGGTGGTCAACAGCTGGCCAAACATCTCGGGCGTTACGCTGAACGCCTCGCTCACCTCAACCCACTGCATAACCATACGGATTTCAGCATAGCTGCCAACCCTCTCTGCAGAGAGCAGCAGCTTGTGTTCATGTGCATGGCGCATGGCCTGGGTAATCAGCATCACGCTGGTACCGGTTAAGCTGGCCAGCTGCACCGCCGTCAGTCCCTTTCCGGAAAATGCGGTTACCAGCAGGCTGGTGGCTTCATCAGGCGCCGGCAAGGTTCTCAGCCATTGGCCGAAATGTTGCGCCATGCGGATACTGTAGAGGCTGCGTTGCAGTACCGGCTTGCTTCCCGAAGCAGCTTCCGGGCCCAGCAGCACAGGGTTTTTCACAAATAGCCCCAGAGTGGTAACAGGTAAGCCTGTTTTTTTATAAAACAGCACCATCTGTGAGAGACCGCAGGCGAAGGCAGTGGCACGGCTATCCTCTGTGCCGCCTGTTTTGCTCAGCTCGGCCCAGGCGGTATTGATACTCCAGCCGCCGGGTTGCGTTTCATCGGCCCAGATAAGCAGCATCTCTGCCACGGTGTCACTACTCAGGGCAAACGCACCGCTAATGAAAGGTGCCAGACGCATAATCTGATCCTTCGCGACAACCTGACCCACGCCAAGGATAAAGTCCTGCAGCTGACGCAGGAAAGTGACAATATCATTTCCTGCCGCGATCTGGTTTTCCGGCCGGGTAAGCAGAAACAGCTCGGTGAGATCCCAGCGGTACTGCTGTAGCCAGCAAGTGGTACGGTATAAACTCTCCAGCATCCCCTGCCAGACGTTTTTCTTCGCGGAGGCAAAATCCGCCGGCAACTTAAGCAGTTCCAAAACCTGCTGCAGCTCGGCAGGCTTGAGCCCATGGTATTTCGCCCACAGACTTAGCGCATACATACCGGAAACCATCTTCTGCGATAATTGCAGGCTGGCCTGCGGATCGTTTTTTTTCAGGATCTGCTTCAGGCAGTAGAGCCCGTAATCATCGGTCTGCAGTGCGCGCTTGAGGATAACTTTGATGTCCGCGTCTTCACCGGCCTTATCAGGAAGCAGGCTGATTATTTTATCTGAAGGCCCAAATACGCTTCCATCCTGCTCTGCTGAATTAAACAGGCGATCCCAATGCGATATGCCGCTATCACCGGGTTTTAACGAGATATTCCCGCCGGCAATGATCAGTGCGTTTTCACGCGGAATAGCATAGCGCTGGTTTAAAACGGCAATTTGCGACAGCAGCGCCAGCGTCTCCCCAGAGATGGTTAGATCAGCGCTCACACTCTCTGAAATGTCTTCCAGTTCACGTGGTGATAAGCCCGTGGCTTTGTACAGCCGAATCGCTTTATTCAGCTTAAGGGCGTATAGCTCAATGGATCCCAAGGAAACGATATTCCATTCAACAACATTAAACTCTCCGTCAATGTTAGAGGTGCCCGGCCACCATTTACCAATACGCAGTGAGTCCGGTCCATTGAGTTTGAAAGTGGAACCTGCATGCGCGCCCTCTGCATCCTTCATATTGAGAGTGATACTGAAAGGTTGATTGTCGCTGTAGGTTTTTTTATCTCTCTTCCATCTGATTACCGGATTTGTCGCCGTGTATCCCGGACAGAGCGCATAGCCTTTCGAAGAGGCTTTGAAGCCAGTGCTC
>Ga0157361_1000075_pt1 | contig 58170 bp, 56 predicted proteins | sample AttlaeALBM2_FD_111481 | JGI IMG/M metagenome (GOLD analysis project Ga0157361, IMG submission 111481) | Fungus gardens microbial communities from leaf cutter ant in Ribeirão Preto, State of São Paulo, Brazil - Atta laevigata ALBM2 | ecosystem: Host-associated > Fungi > Mycelium > Unclassified ...
CCGTCGGCCGGCGTTTCCTCTTCACCATTGCACTCGCCGGCGAGCTCCGGTTCATCCTCACACCCCAGCGGCGCTTCATTGACCGCAATCGCTCGCGGCACTGAACGCGCGCCAAAATGCACCAGCCCATACAGCGTCGCTAATACCGCGCATAGCACGACGAGGACTGCGAGTAACCGGTTCATATGTGCATGGGTCTCGGTGGGAGCTGACTGGTATCAGGATAGTGGCTGGCGGCGAAGATCGCCACGTGGAGCAGGTATATCGCCGAGCGGCGATGACAAAAATGCGCTGCGCTCGGAAAAGGTGCGCAATTTTTGTGTTTTATGGCCTTTTTCGCCGCAGTTGGCCGGTAAAGGCCGATGTTTCGCATCAATTGCTACACCCCGCAGGCTCAGCTGCCTACCATAGGCGCGCTTTAAAACGATAATGAGACTGATTATGCAAGACGAGTTGAAACTTTTACTGGGGAAAATCGGCGCATTCGCGCTTTCCGGCGCTTTTTTGGCGGCCTTGGTCGGCCTGGTGTTTATCGACGTACACTGGCTGCATAATTTCGTGCATGAAACCTCGCTGACCGAAGTGGCGCAGGAACTGTTGCTGCTCGCCATCGCCGGCGGTTTTTTCGCCGCGGCCTGGCGACAGGCTGAACGCCGCTCCGCCTGGATGCTGGTCGGCGGCTTCTTTCTCTGCATGTTGATCCGCGAGATGGACTTCGCCTTCGATGCGCTGTGGCACGGCGCGTGGGTGTGGTTCGCGCTGGCGATCGCCTTGGTCTGCCTGTGGCATGCCGCCAGGCACATCGCGGCAACGGTGCGCGGCCTGGCCGATTTCGTAACGCATCCCGGCTACGGCATGATGTGCGCGGGCCTGCTGTGCATTCTGGTGTTTTCCCGCCTGTTCGGCATGAGCGCGCTGTGGCAAACGCTGATGTTGGACGGCTATAACCGGGTAGTGAAAAACATGGTGGAAGAGGGCTGTGAACTGCTGGGCTACGGCCTGTGCCTGCTGGCCACCCTGAGCTACATGAAAACCGTTTTTGCGCCGGATGACGCGAAAGCGTGAGGGCGGCGCTTTATTTATCCGGAATAAGCCTGTCTATCCCATTGGACTGCCAGCGCTCAGGCTCAGTGTCTCGTGAAATTGCAGTATTGGGAGAGGGCATTTGAGCGGCATGTAATCCCGTATGTCGGCGATATGATCGTGGATGAAATGCAGATATCTCACTGGCAGCCAGTTTTCAAAAGGATGAGAACGAATGGGGCGGAAACCTTTGCTGGGATCATGCTTTCAAGGCCAAAGCAGGTGTTTTCGTATTACCTGAGAACGGAGAAGATTCGCGTTAATCCGAGCGCCGCATTGAGCATTAGCGACGTTGGAAAAACTGTTGGCGTGGCTAAACGGTATTTCAGCGATGATGAAATTGGTGCTTTTTGGTTGGCTCTTGAAGGTTCCCAGATTGTTCGGCAGAACAAGATCTTCATTAAATTGTTACTGGTTACAGGGTGTCGGGGAGTTGAGCTAAGGAAGGCAAAGAAGGACGAGTTTGATGTGAGAAACAGAACGTGGCGCGTTTCTGCGGAAAATTCAAAAGCGCGCCAGCCGTTTGTGAGAGGGTTATCAGGGGACGCAGCCGAACCAATGGAATAATTGCTCCCCACAGATATTGCGGGGAGCGTGTTTTTAGCGACATCGTGAGGGGTCTATATTTTTATACACTCCATTAATACAACTCCCAGGGTTATTTCCAAGCTTAACTACGATGATGTCATCAAATTTCATGATCGAACCATCTAAAGGCCATGTGGGGGCTTCATATATTTTGTTTTTGTGTGAAATGACACTGTCATATTTGACTGGTGCTATGTTAGCTATTTCATTAGTGTTCATGAATGCAGCTATTCTAGCTGAGTTTCCTCCATCCCAATTAAGAAAGGAAGAACCAAACATATCAGAGTTTTCAGGTTTATCAATAGGAGGCATTTCCAGACCACCAAAGAAGTATATTTTTGTTGGTTTTAATAGAGAAATTCCCTCTTTTTTTTCTATGTCGTAAATTATATTTGAGGAAATCCTATAGTCTCTATTGAACGAAATGTAATCAGCATAAAATAGTGCGTTTGATGCGATTGAACCACAATATAGCACGAGCAAAGGTAACAAGATTTTGATAGTTTTTGATTTAATTACCTCGCAAAAAAACATGCCTACAAACGCAAATATCAATGGCAGGGATGTCATTGCTCTGGCTGGCAAAAAACCGCCAATGATGATATTCATAGCAAATCCGGATAAAATAAATAAAACGAATAATGCCATGAGGTCTAATTTGTTTTTTGATCTGATTATTGAAAATAAAATTGCAATAATTAAAGGTGTGACTAATGAAAAAGTATTAATCCCATAGGGAGCATCAAAGCTAAGATATGAAAATATAAATCTAAAAGTATTTTTAGCTGCGGTAGTAATATCGGAGTTAAACCAGCCAATCATATTGAAAAAGTACGAGTCTGATTTGCTTCCGTAAATCCATTGAATGAATCTTGTTATAAATGAATATAACGCTGCGGATAGTAGCATAATACAAGAAAATTTTAATGAATCAGGTAGTAATGTTTTTCTTCTTCCGTTCCTTACAAGGTCTAATATAATGTGCGCAATAAATAGTGTGATTGGAAAAAATATAATTGATTGATATATTGAAATCGATGAGCATATCAAAATAATTGGAATGACAAACGATCTCAATCGATCTTTTTTTTGCGATATCAAATAAATTGATGATGTTGATAGTAGAATTGAAATCGCTAGCGTGTCAGACTGATTTGTAAACTGTAGTTGGTATGCGAACTGAGGTAAACCTATGTATAAAATTGAAAATACGATGGCTGATGATAACTTTAATTGTAAAGTGGATGATATCATTGCGCTAGACAAAGAAAGGATAACTAAAGATATAATTGTTGTGAAAAATGGAACAAAAGGTTCAGGGAATATGAACGCTTTCAAAAAAGCGTGTCCCCACCGGCCCATACTAACAGTATGATTTATGTTGTTCTTAAACTCCTCATCTATAGAAAGTGTGAAGTGAGTTATTTCGAATCCATAAACTAATAAGCAAGCTAGTATTGATACAATAAATCCGGTTAAGAATGTATTGTTCATGAATTTAGATTCATGTTTGCTATAGATATTCATAGAACTTCCCATTTTATACTTTAATCAGTACTGTGAAATTAGTTGTCTCTACTGATGCTTTTCGTTTTTTTTACTAAGTATCTAGGCCTGCCTTTTGTTTCTATATAAATACGGCCAATATATTCTCCAAGAACGCCAATTCCTATTAGTTGAACGCCACCCAGGAATAGAATGGAGACAATTATGGACGGATATCCAGCAACTGGATTTCCCCAAATAATTTTGTCTATAACCAACCATGTGCCATAAATAAATGATAAGGATGCCACGATGAATCCGAGGTATGTCCAAATCTTTAGCGGGAGTGTAGAGAAGCTGGTTAGACCTTCAAGGGCAAGATTCCATAGTTTCCAACCATTGAATTTACTTTCCCCCGCAACCCTAGGTTTTCGGGTATACTCTATTATTGCCACATCACCTTCTACCCAACTAAGAATACCTTTCATAAATAAATTCTTTTCTTGTAATAGTTTAATATTTTCAACGGCTTCACGTGATATTAGCCGAAAATCTCCTACGTTTTCCTCGATTTTAGGTGAGCTTATTTTATTATGTAAGTGATAGAACCAAGCGGCGGTTTTTCTTTTTAAATGACTATCCGCACTTCTATCTATGCGCTTTGCTAGAACTATCGGCCATCCCTCTAACCATTTGTTTATTAGTTTTGGTATTACTTCTATCGGGTCTTGGAGGTCAACGTCAATAGGAATCACAGCATCACCAGAGGCATGTTCAAAACCTGCAAGAAGAGCTGCTTCTTTACCAAAATTCCTAACAAAATTAATGGGCTTGACATCAGGGTCGGTATGGGAAATTGAGTTTATTATTCTTTCGGTTTTATCTGTGCTACCATCATTAATAAATAGAATCTCTATTTTATATTGGGAAAGATTTTCTTTGACGGCATGATAGAAGATAGGGATTGCGTCTTCCTCATTAAAAACGGGTACGATTAGTGAAATCTTCATTTTATCTCCTGAATACAATGAATTTGGAGTAGAGAAAACCAGAAATCAAACTAATAATGGAAAATATAGTTAGAGTTATTATCGGTTTTATATTGATATTATCCGCTGACCAACCAACAGCGCCCGCCATTACACCCATAAATATCACATAGATTATATAGCGAATTTTTGTTGCTTCGGCTTTGAATGTCCAGCGTGCATTTGCAAAAAATGAAAATGTGACTGCCACAAAAAATGCTGACGAATTAGCCAGTAACTGGTTTATTCCAGACAGATGCAAAACAATAAACACCGTCCAGTGTATTATTGTATTGATGATTCCTACAGATAAGTATCTTTTGACTAGCTTCAGCATGACAATCTCCTAACCTATTCAAGAAAAAATTCTAGAGTTTGTCTCGAGATCTGTCTGTACCAGCTAGATAGTCTTTTATCATTTAATGACTGCTCCGATATCTACCATTTTTTTTAAAACACGATCTAACTCTTCATTGCTTAAAGCAAGCTGCGCGGCCATGAAGAACAGTATGTGCGGCGACATCGCACGCGGCTCAACTCCACCGGTATACTTGCGCCACTGGCTGTTACTGGCAACGCCAGCTATGTCCGCCATTTGATTGCCTGTGTAACCCAGTTCCGATTTCAGACGCTCTAGATCTGCTGTGGTCGGTGGGGTGTACTCGTTTATTAATCTCATTGGTCACCTGCTAAAAAGCCCCTTGCGGGGCTTCTTGTTAAATAAATTTTATGATAATGGTTGTTACTGTGGCCACTGCACCGATTAGACCTGTTGCGATGGCTACGGGATACCACATTGTTTCCCGGTTAATCTTCGCCGTTTCGGCCATCAGCTTTGCGATTTCAGTGTGAAACTTTTCAAGCTCTACGGTGGTCATGTCATTTGTCATTTCGTCTTCCTTTCGGGGGTGGGCTGCGGCCTTTCCGCTACCTCATGTAATAAATATTAGCCCCATTGGTGCTAGTTGTCAACGTTAAAAGCAGGATATTAGTTTTGTTCATGGCGGTGGAAACGTTGCTGTTTCGATGCTATATCGTGGGAACCTTGAACTTGTGTTCACCCGGGTTATTCCTGACGCAGCCGGCAGCGACCGCTGCATGAGGGGCGAAGACATCGGAAAAGGTATTTCCAGACTGACGATTACATTTGCCGTTTTGGGAACCGGCACAGGTAATGCGACTGCCATTTATTTTGGCTGCTAGCAGCGTGCGGCGAGTAAAACAGAATGTGAAATTGCCATGCCAAAAATGGCAATCTCAGAGCGTAATACAACGGGGGCGGTGGTGATGCTTCGTTCTCCGATTATCAAAACTTTCTCGGTGTAGTAGCGCCAAATATTCTTTATAACGGTTACGCCGATCCGAATTATCAACTCCCGCGTCTGCGAACTGGCGTTGCGCCGTTCGTGCTGGTATCCAGCATTTCAGATGCGACCGTTGTCTCGGTGCTTACTGAGAAACGCGCGATTCAATGTCTGCTGGCGCCTCCAGTGAGTTCTGGCTACGTTGATTATCTGGTTGAACCCGTACGCGATGCGACAGTGTCCAAAGGCCAATGGGCAGCGGCACAGTTCAATGTTGACGTTAAGCCTGGCGCGGGGGCGACGGCCCAGGCAGAGATCAGTAATGCGGCTGTGTTCTTCATCACCGAAGACGGGTCGTATACAACTATCCGGCCTGAAGTTATCCAGCGCTTGTCAGAAAACCTTTTTAAAGTCAAAGCGATTTACCCTTACACCGATGGTAAACCACGCCGAATTTCGATGGGTGTTCGCCAGCAAAGTAAGGTGACGACCTTTTATGTATTCGGATTCGCTCTTGCGGTCGCCGGTCAGCGAATTCGGGCAATCCTTGATAGTCCAGCGTGCGACCCGGCACTCAACGATCGCATAGAGGGTAATGCGCCGAATATCGCGTTCAATCCTTCTGGCGATCCTGCGTTGCAGCTGCAGCCAGTTTTTACCGGATCAGGCGTATGGACTCCTATTGCCGATCTGCCAACTGCCGTGCAGCAAATTTCTCAGCATGGGGCCAAGGCTGCAGTTCCAGCAATACGGCCGCCGGTTGGCGGTAGCAAAGATGGTATCGTGCAAATCTTGCTGAATGGCGTGAAAGCGGGTGATTACGTTCGCGTTGAATTCTCAGTATATGTTGATGCTGCTGCCGGCGTAGATATTCCATCAACGCTCACCAGGTGCCTGGGTTTTTTCTGGGATACAAAATCCATGGGATAACGATGCGATGAGTCCCACGTGGATACGGAGGAGATGCGGCGGTCGTTTAACACGCAATAACTCGCTGAATCCCGCATAATTAAATCAGAATTTGCTTGGATTTGCTTTTCTGGTGCGGTTTAGGGTATCTGTCGTTTTCGTTGAGAATGAATATCTGCCGGCCGGCGAGGGTGATGCTGCCCATTATCCTGCTCGGCTGGTGGGTATGCAGTAATGGTAGCCCACATCGTTCCTAGCCGTTTCACTTATCATGGTGATACAATCACCTTTCCGTTATGGCGTAACAACATAGTACGTTTCAAATTGTGTACATATGAGTGTACATATCTGGCAGGGTAAAGCTGGATAGCGTCGATAACATCATGTAGTTAAACAATATTGTATTTCTTCATGTGATCTGTCGTGTGGGTCACCACTGTAGATAAGGAATTATTAATGCCTGTTATTACTCTTCCTGACGGTAGTCAGCGTCATTTCGACCACCCCGTTTCCCCGATGGATGTCGCGCGCGATATCGGCCCTGGCCTGGCGAAAGCCTGTATTGCCGGCCGCGTCAACGGCGAGCTGGTTGATGCCGGCGATCTGATCGAATCAGATGCGCAGCTGGCCATCATCACCATCAAAGATGAAGACGGTCTGGAAATCATGCGCCACTCCTGCGCGCACCTGCTGGGTCATGCGATCAAGCAGCTGTGGCCGGATACCAAAATGGCGATCGGTCCGGTGATCGACAACGGTTTCTATTATGACGTGGATATCGACCGCACCCTGACGCAGGAAGACCTGGATCTGCTGGAAAAGCGGATGCACGAGTTGGCCGATAAGGATTACGACGTCATCAAGAAGAAGGTCAGCTGGCAAGAAGCCCGCGACACCTTCGCTGAGCGCGGCGAAGTCTACAAAGTGGCGATCCTGGATGAGAACATCAGCCATGACGATCGTCCTGGCCTGTATCACCACGAAGAATACGTCGACATGTGCCGTGGCCCGCACGTGCCGAACATGCGTTTCTGCCACCATTTCAAGCTGCAGAAAACCTCTGGCGCTTACTGGCGCGGCGACAGCAAAAACAAAATGCTGCAGCGTATCTACGGCACCGCCTGGGCAGACAAGAAGCAGCTGAACGCCTACCTGCAGCGCCTGGAAGAAGCGGCCAAGCGCGATCACCGCAAGATCGGCAAACAGCTCGACCTGTATCACATGCAGGAAGAAGCGCCGGGCATGGTGTTCTGGCACAACGACGGTTGGACGATTTTCCGCGAGCTGGAAGCCTTCGTGCGCATGAAGCTCAAAGAGTATCAGTACCAGGAAGTGAAAGGCCCGTTCATGATGGACCGCGTGCTGTGGGAAAAAACCGGCCACTGGGAAAACTACAAAGACGCCATGTTCACCACCGCGTCGGAAAACCGCGAATACTGCATCAAGCCGATGAACTGCCCGGGTCACGTGCAGATCTTCAACCAGGGCCTGAAGTCGTACCGCGATTTGCCGCTGCGCATGGGCGAGTTCGGCAGCTGCCACCGCAACGAGCCATCGGGTTCCCTGCACGGCCTGATGCGCGTGCGTGGCTTCACTCAGGATGACGCCCACATCTTCTGTACCGAAGAGCAGGTGCGCGCCGAAGTGAACGAATGCATCCGCATGGTCTATGACGTGTACGGCACTTTCGGCTTCGACAAGATCGCCGTCAAGCTGTCTACGCGTCCGGAAAAGCGCATCGGCACCGACGACATGTGGACCCGTGCGGAAGAAGACCTGGCCGCCGCGCTGACCGAGAACGGCATTCCGTTTGAATATCAGCCGGGTGAGGGGGCCTTCTACGGACCGAAAATTGAATTTACCCTGCATGATTGTTTGGATCGCGCATGGCAATGTGGTACCGTGCAGCTCGATTTCTTCTTGCCGGGCCGTTTGGGCGCCTCGTACGTTGGCGAAAACAACGATCGCGTCGTGCCGGTAATGATTCACCGCGCCATTTTGGGCTCCATGGAACGCTTCATCGGTATCCTGACCGAAGAATACGCCGGGTTCTACCCGACCTGGATCGCCCCGGTGCAGGTGGTGGTGATGAATATCACCGACAGCCAGTCTGATTACGTCCAGCAATTGACCAAAAAACTGCAGGATGCAGGTATTCGCGTGAAAGCGGACTTGAGAAATGAGAAGATTGGCTTTAAAATTCGCGAACATACTTTACGTCGAGTCCCTTACATGTTGGTGTGCGGCGACAAAGAGGTCGAAGCAGGCAAAGTTGCCGTTCGTACCCGCCGTGGCAAAGACTTGGGAAGCCTGGACGTAAACGAAGTCGTAGACAAGCTGCTGAAAGAGATTCGCAGCCGTAGTCTTCATCAACTGGAGGAATAAAGTATTAAAGGCGGAAAACGAGTTCAACCGGCGCGTCCTAATCGCATTAACAGAGAAATTCGCGCGCAAGAAGTTCGCCTAACCGGCGTCGATGGCGAGCAGATTGGTATTGTCAGTCTGAATGAAGCTCTTGAAAAAGCTGAGGAAGCGGGCGTTGATTTAGTAGAAATCAGCCCAAATGCCGAACCGCCAGTTTGCCGAATCATGGATTACGGCAAATTCCTCTACGAGAAGAGCAAGTCGACGAAAGAACAGAAGAAGAAGCAAAAAGTTATCCAGGTTAAGGAAATCAAATTCCGTCCTGGCACCGATGATGGCGACTATCAGGTCAAACTACGCAACCTGATTCGCTTTCTGGAAGATGGCGATAAAGCCAAAATCACCCTGCGTTTCCGTGGGCGTGAGATGGCGCACCAGCAGATCGGTATGGAAGTGCTTAACCGCGTCCGTAAAGACCTGTGTGAAGATATGGATCTGGCAGTGGTCGAATCCTTCCCTACGAAGATCGAAGGCCGCCAGATGATTATGGTGCTCGCTCCTAAGAAGAAACAGTAAGGCTTACAAGTAATGGAACCCGCGTGGCGCTTGCGCTGTGTGGGTTTTATTCGCCCAACTGATTCGTTGTTTAACAATGCGAAGTGGATTTAATTAAAATGCCAAAGATTAAAACTGTACGTGGTGCAGCCAAGCGCTTCAAAAAAACCGGCAGCGGTGGTTTTAAGCGTAAACATGCCAACCTGCGTCATATTCTGACCAAAAAAGCAACCAAGCGTAAACGTCACCTGCGTCCGAAAGGCATGGTGTCTAAAAACGATCTGGTCCTGGTTACCGCGTGCCTGCCGTACGCATAAGCCATTTTTTTTGAATTTAGAATAAGACTTTAGGAGAGAGCATATGGCTCGCGTAAAACGTGGTGTAATTGCACGCGCACGTCACAAGAAAATTATGAAGCAGGCGAAAGGTTACTACGGTGCCCGTTCGCGCGTATATCGTGTTGCCTTCCAGGCAGTAATCAAAGCAGGCCAGTATGCTTACCGTGACCGTCGTCAACGTAAGCGTCAGTTCCGTCAGCTGTGGATTGCACGTATCAACGCAGCTGCTCGTCAGAACGGTCTGTCTTACAGCAAGTTCATCAACGGCTTGAAAAAAGCGTCGATCGAAATTGACCGTAAGATCCTGGCTGACATCGCAGTCTTCGACAAAGTGGCCTTCGGCGCACTGGTTGAGAAAGCGAAAGCAGCTCTGGCGTAAGTCAGTAGAAGAGGGAGCTTGCTCCCTCTTTTAATCTTTGTTTTCAGCGACAAATATTGACTTTTATTGGCCGCCGCTATATCACTGGTGGGCAATCATCGACAAGGTACCGCAATCATGCACGCAGCTATTTTTCGTTTCTTTTTTTACTTTAGCGCCTGATTTCAGGAGGCTTTGCGCGTAAGAAAAGAAACGAAAAGTAGCGCCTAAGCCTCCCTCGTGGAGGCTTTTTTGTTTTTGGCCATCGTCCCGCCTTGCAAAGCGTTGCGGTGAGAGCGGCAGGCGTTGAGCGAGCCTTGTGCCTCGCTGGTGAGTCGCCTGGCCGGCAACGTATTGAAAAGTCTTTGAAGATTGCTCAAAGGCGTGTTCGAATAATAGATAACAATTACTTAGGGCCATCCCGGCCAGAGGAAGAGGAAAGCAATGCCACATCTCGCAGAGCTGGTTGCCAATGCCAAGGCAGCCGTAGAAGATGCCCAGGATGTTGCCGCGTTAGATTTGGTACGCGTCGAATATTTTGGCAAGAAAGGTCATTTCACCTTGCAGATGCAGTCTCTGCGCGACGTACCGGCGGAAGACCGTCCGGCGGCCGGCGCGGTGATCAACCAGGCCAAGCAAGAGGTGCAAGACGCGCTGAACGCGCGTAAGAACGCGCTGGAAAGCGCCGCGCTGAACGCGCGCCTGGCGGCTGAAACCATCGACGTGTCCCTGCCGGGCCGTCGCATGGAGAACGGCGGCCTGCATCCGGTGACCCGCACCATCGACCGTATCGAAACCTTCTTCGGCGAGCTGGGCTTCTCCGTTGCCACCGGCCCGGAAATTGAAGACGATTACCATAACTTCGACGCGCTGAACATTCCAGGGCATCACCCGGCGCGCGCCGACCACGACACCTTCTGGTTCGACGCCACGCGCCTGCTGCGCACCCAGACTTCAGGCGTGCAGATCCGCACCATGAAGAACCAGCAGCCGCCGATCCGCATCATTGCGCCGGGCCGCGTTTATCGTAACGACTACGATCAGACGCACACCCCGATGTTCCACCAGATGGAAGGGCTGATCGTCGATAAAGACATCAGCTTCACCAACCTGAAAGGCACGCTGCACGATTTCCTGAACAACTTCTTTGAAGAAGATCTGCAGGTTCGTTTCCGTCCGTCCTACTTCCCGTTCACCGAGCCGTCCGCTGAAGTGGACGTGATGGGCAAGAACGGCAAGTGGCTGGAAGTGCTGGGCTGCGGCATGGTGCATCCGAACGTGCTGCGCAACGTGGGCATCGATCCGGAAGTTTACTCCGGCTTCGCCTTCGGCATGGGCATGGAGCGCCTGACGATGCTGCGTTACGGCGTCACCGACCTGCGCGCATTCTTCGAAAACGATCTGCGTTTCCTCAAACAGTTTAAGTAAGGCGGGAATATCACATGAAATTCAGTGAACTCTGGTTGCGCGAGTGGGTAAACCCGGCCATCAGCAGCGAAGCATTATCCGATCAAATCACCATGGCCGGCCTGGAAGTGGACGGCGTGGATCCGGTTGCCGGCGCGTTTAACGGCGTCGTCGTGGGCGAGGTGGTCGAGTGCGGCCAGCACCCGAACGCCGACAAACTGCGCGTCACCAAGGTTAACGTAGGCGGCGATCGCCTGCTCGACATCGTCTGCGGCGCGCCAAACTGCCGTACCGGCCTGAAAGTGGCGGTCGCCACCGTGGGCGCGGTGCTGCCGGGCGATTTCAAAATCAAGGCCGCCAAGCTGCGCGGCGAACCTTCGGAAGGCATGCTGTGCTCGTTCTCCGAGCTGGGCATTTCCGACGATCATGACGGTATCATTGAGCTGCCGCTGGATGCGCCGATCGGCACCGACATCCGCGACTATCTGAAACTGAACGACAACACCATCGAGATCAGCGTCACGCCGAACCGCGCCGACTGCCTGGGCATCATCGGCGTTGCGCGCGACGTGGGCGTACTGAACCAGGTTGCGCTGACCGAGCCGGACATGAGCCCGGTAGCCGCCACCATCGACGCCACGCTGCCGATCCGCGTTGACGCGGCGCAGGCGTGCCCACGCTATCTGGGCCGCGTAGTGAAAGGCATCGACGTCAAGGCGCCAACCCCGCTGTGGATGCGTGAAAAACTGCGTCGCTGCGGTATCCGTTCTATCGATGCCGTGGTTGACGTCACCAACTATGTGCTGCTGGAGCTTGGCCAACCGATGCACGCCTTCGATCTGAGCCGCATCGACGGCGGCATCGTGGTGCGCATGGCGGAAGAAGGGGAAACCTTGACACTGCTGGACGGCAACGAAGCCAAACTGAACGCCGACACCTTAGTGATCGCCGATCATCAAAAAGCGCTGGCGATGGGTGGTATCTTCGGCGGCGAGCATTCCGGCGTCAACGGGGAAACTCAGGACGTGCTGCTGGAGTGCGCCTTCTTCAGCCCGCTGTCGATCACCGGTCGCGCACGCCGTCACGGCCTGCACACCGATGCTTCTCACCGCTATGAGCGCGGCGTCGATCCGGCGCTGCAGTACAAAGCGATGGAGCGCGCCACGCGCCTGCTGCTCGACATCTGCGGCGGTCAGGCCGGCCCGGTTATCGACGTGACCGATGAAAACGAACTGCCGAAGCGCGCTACCATCACGCTGCGCCGCGAGAAGCTGGATCGCCTGATCGGCCACGTGGTGCCGAGCGAGCAGGTTAGCGACATTCTGCGCCGCTTGGGTTGCCAGGTAACCGAACAGGGCGACAGCTGGCAAGCGGTCGCGCCGAGCTGGCGTTTCGATATGGAGATCGAAGAGGACCTGGTGGAAGAAGTGGCGCGCATTTACGGCTACGACAACATCCCGGATGTGCCGGTTCGTGCCGATCTGGTGATGACCCAGCATCGCGAAGCCGATCTGACGCTCAAGCGCGTGAAGACCATGCTGGTCGATCACGGCTACCAGGAAGCGATCACCTACAGCTTCGTCGATCCGAAAGTGCAGGCATTGCTGCATCCGAATGAAGAAGCGCTGATCCTGCCGAGCCCGATTTCGGTCGAGATGTCGGCGATGCGTCTGTCGCTGTGGACCGGCCTGCTGTCTGCGGTGGTGTATAACCAGAACCGCCAGCAGACGCGCCTGCGCCTGTTCGAAAGCGGCCTGCGCTTTGTGCCTGATAGTGCGGCAGATCTGGGTATCCGTCAGGATGTCATGCTGGCAGGCGTGATCGCTGGCCATACGCACGATGAGCATTGGGATCTGGCGCGCAAGCCCGTCGACTTCTATGATTTAAAAGGGGATCTGGAGTCTGTCCTCGAGCTGACCGGTAAATTATCCGAAATTCAGTTCCGGGCGGAAGCCAATCCGGCCCTGCATCCAGGGCAAAGTGCGGCGATTTATTTGCACGGCGAACGCGTAGGTTTCATTGGTGTGGTTCACCCGGAACTTGAACGTAAACTGGATCTTAACGGCCGCACCGTGGTGTTTGAACTGGAGTGGAACAAGCTTGCGAGCCGCGCCGTGCCTCAGGCGCGGGAGATTTCGCGCTTCCCGGCAAACCGCCGTGATATCGCCGTTGTGGTGGCTGAAAACGTCCCCGCAGAAGATATTTTGGCCGAGTGTAAGAAAGTTGGCGCAAATCAGGTAGTTGGCGTAAACTTGTTTGACGTGTACCGTGGCAAGGGCGTGGCAGAAGGTGACAAGAGCCTGGCTATCAGTCTGGTATTGCAGGATACCGCTCGTACACTGGAAGAAGAGGAGATAGCCGCTACCGTTGCAAAATGCGTAGAGGCTCTAAAACAGCGATTCCAAGCATCCTTGAGGGATTGAACCTATGGCGCTTACTAAAGCTGAAATGTCAGAACACCTGTTTGAGAAGCTTGGGCTTAGCAAACGGGACGCCAAAGACCTGGTGGAACTGTTCTTTGAAGAGGTCCGTCGGGCCCTTGAGAATGGCGAACAGGTAAAACTGTCGGGTTTTGGCAACTTTGATCTGCGTGACAAGAACCAACGTCCGGGGCGTAACCCGAAGACCGGCGAAGACATTCCGATTACGGCGCGCCGCGTGGTGACCTTCCGTCCGGGGCAGAAGCTGAAAAGCCGGGTAGAAAACGCCAGCCCGAAAGGGTGAGTGACGTGACATCAAAAAAGGCCGCTTGCGCGGCCTTTTTCTTTTTTTTGGGAAAATTCAGTTTATTCCTAATGGGCAATGTAAGAATTAAATTTATTCATTAAAGCACTACGGCGAAAATTTATTTAATCTTATTTGCGGAATATTCTTATATCTTATTTCATTTGATGGGTGGCCTTATTTGTCATTTCAATAACGGCCATAATAATGGCCTGGGCCGTCGCCGCGGTGGCCTCCACCCCAGTGCGGGCCCCAGCAGCAGGCGCTGAGGCTTGAGGCCAGGGCCACAACGGCCAGCAACATACCGATACGTTTAATCATCTTATTATCCTCCGGTGGGAATCCATTTAATTATAATTGTCTTGCGGTCTGAGAGACGTCAGTTATTCGTTAAACCTTGTCAGTGGTTATGATAATTAAAGGCGGCGGCAAACAGTGTAGGGATTGTGTAAGGCCGTCGAAAACGATCTGAAAATAGGCATCGATGAGATAGTCGTTAAATAAGCACGCTGATATAACCACTGCAGCAAGAAAAATAGAGTGAGAAGGTAAAATGAAAAAGATCCTGTTGCTGGTGTGTTTCCCGCTGTTGCTGCCGCTGGCGGCGCAGGCCGATGTGTCCGTCGATATCAACGTGCCGGGCGTTTCCCTGCATCTGGGGGATCAGGACCGTCGCGGCTACTACTGGGATGGCTACGACTGGCGTCCACCGCAGTGGTGGCATGCGCACCAGGGCCGCGGTCTGGGTGAGCGCAATGCGCGCGGTTTGTACTGGGACGGCGGACGCTGGCAACCTTCGCCGCCGCGTGGTTATGAGCATCGCGAGCCGGAGCGCAGCGGCAATCCGTTCCATGGCGATCGCGATAATCGCGACCGCCGTCATGACGATCGGGGTGACCATGACCGGCGCGATGACGGCCGCGGTCAGCCTTATCCACCGGGCAACGCCGGCCCGCATCGTTAATCCCTGAGTTTATCGGCGGCTGGTTTTGCCATCATCATGGTGATGACGGGCAGGGCCAGCCGCTGCTTTCCTGCGCCATCGCCTACGCAAGGCTTCCCCTTGCGGCGTTAACCCCCTAATATTCGACTCAGACGTCAATTATCCGGCCACGACAGCGGCCGGCAGGGAACCGCCGCGCCATGCCAACCAGCCGTACTTTCACCTTACTGTTGCAACATCAGCGCTACCGCGATAAGCGCCAGGTCACTCTGCTGGCGCTGGGCGTGGCGGTGGCGTTGCTGTTCAGCCTCTGCGCCGGTGACCAATGGATATGGCCGTCAGCGTGGTTCAGCGATCGGGCGCAGTTGTTCGTTTGGCAACTGCGTTTACCGCGCGCGCTGGCGGTGATGCTGGTCGGCGCCGCCCTGGCGGTGGCAGGCGCGGTGATGCAGGCGCTGTTTGAAAACCCGCTGGCGGAGCCCGGTCTGCTGGGGGTGGCTAACGGCGCCGGCGTCGCGCTGGTGTTGACGGTGCTGTTGGGGCACGGTTTGTTGCCGGTGGCGCTGATGAGCGCCGCCGCGATAGCCGGTGCGCTGGCGATGACCTTTTTGCTGCTGGGCTTCGCTCGGCGTCGGCGCCTGACCAATGCACGGCTGTTGCTGGTTGGCGTGGCGCTGGGCATCGTGTGCAGCGCGCTGATGACCTGGGCGGTCTATTTCAGCACCAGCCTCGATCTGCGGCAACTGATGTACTGGATGATGGGCGGTTTCGGCGGCGTGGACTGGCGGCAAAAGTGGCTGGTGCTGGCGCTGCTGCCGGTGCTGCTGTGGCTGTGCGGCCAGGGCAGAGCGCTCAACCTGATGGCGCTGGGCGAGGTACAGGCGCGGCAACTTGGGCTGTCGCTGCATCTGTGGCGTAATTTGCTGGTGCTGGCGATCGGCTGGTTGGTCGGCGTCAGCGTGGCGCTCGCCGGAGTGATTGGCTTTGTTGGGTTGGTGATCCCGCATATTTTGCGGCTCACCGGCCTGACCGATCAGCGCTATCTGCTGCCGGCCTGCGCGCTGGCGGGAGCCGGGGTGTTGCTGGTGGCCGATGTGATCGCCCGCGTTGCGCTGCTGGCGGCCGAGCTGCCGATCGGCGTGGTGACCGCCACGCTGGGGGCGCCGCTATTTATCTGGTTACTGACCCGAACAAAGGGCGTAAGGTAGTTTTCTTCATTCACCTGCCATTAAAAAACCAAAGGATGACAACCGATGAGCAAGCCAATCTACAACCTGCCGTTACACACCATCGAAAATCAGGCGACCACGCTGGGCGCCTACCAGGGTAAGGTGCTGCTGGTGGTCAACGTGGCCTCGGAGTGCGGTCTGACCAAGCAATATGAAGGGCTGGAAGCGCTGTACGAAACCTATCGCGATCGGGGACTGGAAGTTTTGGGATTCCCGTCCAATGAATTCCTGGGCCAGGAGCCGGGAAGCAACGAAGAGATCCTGGCGTTTTGCCGCGGCACCTTCGGCGTGCAATTCCCGATGTTCGCCAAGATTGAGGTGAACGGCGAACATCGGCATCCGCTGTACCAGGCGCTGATTGCCGCGCAGCCGGATGCTGTCGCACCGGAGGGCAGCGAGTTCCTGGCGCGGATGACCAGCAAAGGGCGGGCGCCGAAGCACGCCGGCGATATTCTGTGGAACTTCGAGAAGTTCCTCGTCGCGCGCGACGGCACGGTGATCCAACGCTTCTCGCCTGACACCACGCCGGAAGATCCGGCGCTGGTGGCGGCGGTAAAACAAGCGCTGGCAGGATAAGACGGATGCTGCAACTCGTCGAGGTTGGGGTGGCGGGGCGCCTGGCGCCTTTTTCGGCACGGATTGAAGGCGGGTTGCAGGTTCATCTGATCGGCCCAAACGGCGCCGGGAAGAGTACCTTGCTGGCGCGGGTGGCCGGCATGCTGCCGGGGCTGGGCGAGGTTCGCCTGGACGGGCGCGCGCTGGCCGATTATCCGGGTAACGCGCTGGCATGCCGGCGCGGCTATCTCAGCCAGCAACAGCCGCCGGTGTCGCTGATGCCGGTGTTCCAGTATTTGGCCTTGCACCGGCCAGCGGCAGCGGCGCAAACCGATGTGGAACACGCCATTCTCTATTTGTGCCAGCGGCTGAAGCTGGTGGATAAGCTGTCACGCATGCTGACGCAGCTCTCCGGTGGCGAATGGCAGCGGGTGCGGCTGGCGGCGGTGTTGCTGCAGGTGTGGCCCAGCGTCAATCCGCACAGTCAGCTGTTGTTGCTGGATGAGCCGACCAACAGCCTGGACGTGGCGCAGAAAGTCGCGCTGGATCGCCTGCTGCGGGAATTTTGCCAGAGCGGGCGCAGCGCGCTGGTGTGCGCGCACGATCTGAATCATACCTTACAGCAGGCCGATCGGGTTTGGTTGCTGCACGCCGGGCGGCTGGTGGCACAGGGGGCCACGCGTGAGGTGATGGCACCCGCGCTGCTGTCGCAGATCTATGAAGTGGACTTCCACCTGCAATGGGTGGGGGACCAGCGTTGGATCATGACCCGCACGGCTTGAGTCGCGGCGGCGGCGGAGCGTAACGTAAACGAACACTAAACGTAGTGAATATAAATAGCCGGGTAATCATCGGTTAATATTGGGCTGCCTCTCACTTTCTTATCGATTTTCTTGAAAAACGTCGATGACGTGCTACGCTTGATTCGGCAAAAATAAAATACGTAAATAATTATTAATAAATATAAGAAATTGATTTTAATAATGATTTTAAATAGATGATGGCGGCACCCACCAATCAGTTGACCCACTGATGACAAGTCTCGTCTTAAGGTTTAGTTAAGCTTGCGGCCTTACATTGGCAGTTAATCCACGGAAACGATTCTTCTCTGGCGTTTAATATCCGTTAAACGAAAGGGATTTACAGTGTCATCAAAAGCAGTTCGATACGTTTGGGGTTAACTATGGATCAATTTTTACCTTTCTCTCGTCCGGCCATCGGCGATGAAGAAATCGCCGCGGTAGAGAAAGTGTTGCGTTCCGGTTGGATCACCACCGGGCCGCAAAACCAGCAGCTGGAAAGCGACTTCTGTTCCACCTTCGGCTGTAAGCATGCGATCGCCGTCAGTTCCGCCACGGCGGGCATGCACATCACGCTGATGGCGCTGGGCATCGGCCCCGGCGACGAAGTCATCACCCCTTCGCAAACCTGGGTTTCCACCCTCAACATGATCGAGCTGCTGGGCGCCACGCCGGTCATGATCGACGTTGACCGTGATACGTTGATGGTCAGCGCCGCCGATGTCGAGGCTGCCATCACCCCGAAAACCAAAGCGATTGTTCCGGTGCACTACGCCGGCGCTCCTCTTCAGATGGACGCGCTGCGCGCCGTGGCCGAACGCCACGGTCTGCCTTTGATCGAAGACGCCGCCCATGCGGTCGGTACGCGCTACAACGGCGAATGGGTCGGCGCGCGTGGCACGGCGATTTTCTCGTTCCACGCCATTAAAAACGTGACCTGCGCCGAGGGCGGCCTGATCGCCACCGACGACGATGCGCTGGCGGATCGCCTGCGTTGCCTGAAGTTCCACGGTCTGGCCGTCGATGCCTTCGATCGTCAGCAGCTTGGCCGCAAACCGCAGGCCGAAGTGGTGGAGCCGGGTTACAAATACAACCTGTCCGACATTCACGCGGCGATCGCCGTGGTGCAACTGTCGCGCTTCGCTGAGCTGAACGCGCGCCGCAAGGTGCTGGCACAGCGCTACCTGAGCGCGCTGGAAGGCTCGCCGTTCCAACCGTTGGGCGTGCCGGATTACCCGCATGACCACGCCTGGCATCTGTTTATGGTGCGCGTCGACCCTGAGCGTTGCGGCATCGATCGCGATCGGTTGATGGAGCGTCTGAAAGAGGTTGGCGTCGGCACCGGGCTGCATTTCCGCGCCGCGCATACCCAGAAATTCTACCGTGAGCGTTATCCGCAGCTTTCCTTGCCGAATACCGAATGGAACTCGGCGCGGCTATGCACTTTACCGCTATTCCCTGATATGACCGACGCCGACGTGGATCGCGTGGTCAATGCCTTGTCTTCTGTTGTGGAGTCTTTACGTGTCTCGCGTTGAACCGATTAAAAAAGTGTCGATAGTCATCCCGGTATACAACGAGCAGGAAAGTCTGCCGGCGTTGCTGGAGCGTACTACCGCCGCTTGCAAGCAGTTATCTCAACCTTATGAAATCATCCTCGTCGACGATGGCAGCAGCGACAACTCCGCGGACATGCTGACCGCGGCGGCGGAAAAGCCGGACAGCCACGTCATCGCCGTTTTGCTGAACCGCAACTATGGCCAGCACTCGGCGATCATGGCCGGTTTCAACCAGGTGACCGGCGATCTGGTGATTACGCTGGACGCCGATCTGCAGAACCCGCCGGAGGAGATCCCTCGTCTGGTCAGCGTGGCGGAAGAGGGCTATGACGTGGTGGGCACCGTGCGCGCCAACCGTCAAGACTCCTGGTTCCGCAAAAGCGCTTCGCGCGTGATCAACATGATGATTCAACGCGCCACCGGCAAGTCGATGGGGGACTACGGCTGCATGCTGCGCGCCTACCGTCGTCACATCGTTGAGGCGATGCTGCACTGCCACGAGCGCAGCACCTTTATCCCGATTCTGGCGAACACCTTCGCCCGTCGCACGACCGAGATCGACGTGCGTCACGCCGAGCGCGAGTTTGGCGATTCCAAGTACAGCCTGATGAAGCTGATCAACCTGATGTACGACCTGATCACCTGCCTGACCACCACCCCGCTGCGTTTGCTCAGCGTGGTCGGCAGCATCGTGGCGCTGTCCGGGTTTGTGTTGGCGCTGGTGCTGATTGCGCTGCGTCTGCTGCTCGGTCCTGAATGGGCCGCCGGCGGCGTGTTCACCCTCTTCGCCGTGCTGTTCACCTTTATCGGCGCCCAGTTTGTTGGCATGGGGCTACTGGGTGAATACATCGGCCGCATCTATACCGACGTGCGCGCACGTCCTCGCTATTTTGTTCAGAAAGTGGTCGGCGTACAGCAGGACCACAATACTCAGGAAGAAGAATGATGAAAGCTATTGTATTTGCTTACCATGATATTGGCTGCGCAGGTCTGAAAGCGCTGACTGAGGCGGGTTATGACGTGCAGGCCGTATTCACGCACACCGACGACCCTGGTGAGAACAACTTCTTCTCCTCCGTGGCCCGTTTGGGCGCCGAATTGGATCTGCCGGTCTATGCGCCGGAAGACGTGAACCACCCGCTGTGGGTTGACCGCATTCGCGACCTGCAGCCGGACGTGATCTTTTCGTTCTACTACCGCCACATGCTGAGCGACGAGATCCTCTCGCTGGCACCGCAGGGCGGCTTCAACCTGCACGGTTCGCTGCTGCCGCATTACCGTGGCCGCGCCCCGGTGAACTGGGCGCTGGTGAACGGCGAAACCGAAACCGGCGCCACGCTGCACAAGATGGTGAAACGCCCGGACGCCGGCGACATCGTCGGTCAGCAGAAAGTGACCATCGCCGACAGCGACACTGCGCTGACGCTGCACAAAAAAGTGCTGGAAGCCGCGCAGGCCGTATTGAAAGAGCAGTTGCCGAAGCTGAAGAACGGCACCGCCACCTTCACCAAGCAGGATGAGTCTCAGGCCAGCTACTTCGGCCGTCGCACCGCGGCGGACGGCGAGATCCTGTGGCACAAGTCCGCCAAAGAGATCAACAACCTGGTACGTGCCGTCACGGAACCGTACCCGGGTGCCTTCAGCTACCTCGGCCAGCGCAAGCTGATCGTCTGGCGCTCTCGCGTGCTGGATACCCAACATGACAAGCAGCCGGGCACCGTACTGAGCACCTCGCCGCTGGTCATCGCCTGTGGCGAAGGCGCGCTGGAGATCGTTGCCGGTCAGAACGACAGCGGCCTGTACGTGCAGGGCAGCCGCCTGGCGCAGGAAATGGGCATCGTCACCGACGTGCGCCTGGCCGCCAAGCCGAACGCCGTAATGAAACGCCGCACTCGCGTGCTGATCCTCGGGGTCAACGGCTTCATCGGTAACCACCTGACCGAGCGCCTGCTGCGTGACGATCGCTACGACATCTACGGCTTGGATATCGGTTCTGACGCCATCAGCCGTTTCCTCGACAACCCGCGTTTCCACTTCGTGGAAGGCGACATCAGCATCCACTCCGAGTGGATCGAGTATCACATCAAGAAATGCGACGTGGTGCTGCCGCTGGTGGCGATCGCGACGCCGATCGAATACACCCGTAACCCGCTGCGCGTGTTCGAGCTGGATTTCGAAGAGAACCTGAAGATCGTTCGCGACTGCGTGAAATACAACAAGCGCATCATCTTCCCGTCCACCTCAGAAGTGTACGGCATGTGCGACGACAAAGAGTTCGACGAAGACCATTCGCGCCTGATCGTCGGGCCAATCAACAAACAGCGCTGGATCTACTCGGTCTCCAAACAGCTGCTGGATCGGGTGATCTGGGCTTACGGCGCTAAAGAAGGTCTGAAGTTCACGCTGTTCCGTCCATTCAACTGGATGGGGCCGCGCCTGGATAACCTGGACGCTGCGCGTATCGGCTCTTCCCGTGCCATCACCCAGCTGATCCTCAACCTGGTGGAAGGTTCGCCGATCAAACTGATGGACGGCGGCGCGCAGAAACGTTGCTTCACCGACATCAACGACGGCATCGAAGCGCTGTTCCGCATCATCGAGAACCGCGACGGCCTGTGCGACGGCCAGATCGTCAACATCGGCAACCCGACCAACGAAGCGAGCATCCGCGAGCTGGCGGAAATGCTGCTGGAAAGCTTCAACAACCACCCGCTGCGCGACCGCTTCCCGCCGTTTGCCGGCTTCAAGGACGTTGAGAGCAGCAGCTACTACGGTAAAGGTTACCAGGACGTCGAGCACCGCACGCCGAGCATCAAGAACGCTCACCGCCTGCTGGGCTGGCAGCCGACCATCGAGATGAAGCAAACCGTCGCCGATACGCTGGACTACTTCCTGCGCACTACCGTTCAGGAAGGGAACGATGCATGAAGAAAGTCGGTCTGCGGGTTGATGTAGATACCTTCAGCGGCACCCGTGAAGGGGTGCCGCAGTTGCTGGACCTGTTCGACAAGTACGACATTCAGGCCAGCTTCTTCTTCAGCGTGGGACCGGACAACATGGGGCGCCATCTTTGGCGCCTTTTGCGTCCGAAATTTCTGTGGAAAATGCTGCGTTCGAACGCCGCCTCGCTGTACGGCCTGGACATTCTGCTGGCCGGCACCGCCTGGCCGGGGCGCAACATTTCACGCGCGTTGGGGCCGCTGATGAAGCGCACCGCCGAAGCCGGCCATGAAGTCGGGCTGCACGCCTGGGATCACCAGGGGTGGCAGGCCAAGGTCGGCAAGTGGAGCGAGGCGCAGCTGACCGAACAAGTGCAGCTGGGCGTCGATGCCCTGAGCGCCAGCACCGGCCAGCCGGTGAAATGCTCCGCCGTGGCGGGCTGGCGTGCCGATACGCGCGTGCTGGAGGTCAAGCAACGCTTCGGCTTCCATTACAACAGCGATTGCCGCGGCACCCATCCGTTCCGTCCGGTGCTGAGCGACGGGCGTCACGGCACGGTGCAGATCCCGGTGACGTTGCCGACCTTCGACGAAGTGATCGGCAGCGAAGTCAGCATGGCCGACTTCAACGACTACATTCTGCGCGCCATCGAGAACGATCGCGGCGTGCCGGTGTACACCATTCACACCGAAGTGGAAGGCATGTCGCAAGCGGCGATGTTCGAACAGTTATTGCAACGCGCACGGCAGCAGGGCATCGAATTCTGTCCGCTTGGCGCGCTGTTACCACAAGATTTGGCGTCACTGCCGTTGGGCCGCATCAAGCGTGCTCCTTTCCCCGGCCGCGAAGGTTGGCTGGGCTGTCAAACCGATGTGAAGGACGTTACATGAAGGCGCTAAAAGGATCCTGGGCCATTCTGCTGGCCGTTTTTTTTGCTCTGGTTTACCTGATCCCGCTTAACGGCCGCCTGCTGTGGCAGCCGGACGAGACGCGTTATGCCGAGATCAGCCGTGAAATGCTGCAGCGCGGCGATTGGGTTGTGCCGCACCTGCTGGGGCTGCGCTACTTCGAAAAGCCGGTGGCGGGTTACTGGTTCAATAACATCAGCCAGTGGCTGTTCGGCGAAAACAACTTTGCGGTGCGCTTCGGCTCGGTGTTCAGCACCGGCATGACCGCACTGCTGGTGTTCGCGCTGGCGATGCTGATGTGGCGCAATGCGCGCCGCGCTAGCCTGGCGGCGCTGATATTCCTGTCGATGGTGCTGGTGTTCAGCATCGGCACCTACAGCGTGCTGGATCCGATGATCTCGCTGTGGCTGGCGGCGGCGATGGTCAGCTACTACCTGACGCTGAAAGCCACCTCGGTCAAAGGCAAGCTGGGCGCCTACGCGCTATTGGGCTTGGCCTGCGGTATGGGCTTTATGACCAAGGGCTTCCTGGCGCTGGCGGTGCCGGTGATCGCGGTGATCCCGATCGTCATCCAGCAACGTCGCATCAAGGATCTGCTGTGCTACGGCCCGGTGGCGATCGTGACCGCTACGTTGCTCAGCCTGCCGTGGGCGCTGGCGATCGCGCAACGCGAACCCGATTTCTGGAATTACTTCTTCTGGGTCGAACATATTCAGCGTTTCGCCGAAGATAACGCCCAGCACAAGGCGCCGTTCTGGTATTACCTGCCGATCCTGCTGGCGGCGGTGCTGCCGTGGCTGGCGCTGCTGCCCGGTGCGCTGCTCAAGGGCTGGCGCGAACGCGTACAGCGCCCGGAGCTGTTCTTCCTGCTGAGCTGGGCGATGATGCCGCTGATCTTCTTCAGCATCGCCAAAGGCAAGCTGCCGACCTACATTCTGCCGTGCATGGCGCCGCTGGCGCTGCTGATGACCGCCTATGCGGAAGACTACGCCGCCACCCTGCGCGCCAGACTGTTCAAGGCCAATGCCTGGCTGAACGGCCTGTTCGGGCTGATCGGCATCGTGGCGCTGGTGGTGTTGAGCGCCGGCCTGCTGCCGAAAGCCCATCTGTTTACCGCGCAAGAGTGGCCGAAGGTGGTGCTCGGCCTGATCGCCTTCGGCGGCTGGCTCCTGTTCGCGCTGGTTTCCGCACGCGATAACGGCCGTCAATGGCGCTGGGCGGCGGCCTGCCCGGTATTGCTGTGCCTGGTGATCGGCTACGCCATCCCGCAACAGGTGACCGATTCCAAGCTGCCGCAGAACTTCGCGAGCGCCACGATGGCCGAGCTGGGCGACAGCCGTTACGTGCTGACCGACAGCGTCGGGGTAGCGGCCGGTTTGGCCTGGGAACTGAAGCGTAGCGACGTGCTGATGTACAGCCAGAAAGGCGAGGTAGCTTATGGTCTGGAGTATCCGGACGCCAAAGGCCACCTGATCAGCGACGCCGACTTCCCGCAGTGGCTGGCGCAGGCGCGCAAACAGGGGAATGTGTCCCTGGTGCTGCAGCTGTCCCGTGGCGAAGCGCTGCCGCAGGAACTGCCTGCCGCAGACAAGGTAGATCGTATGAATCGCCTGGTGCTGATGTGGTATAAACAGCAACCATGATGGGTTTTCTGTTGGTGATTGTGGTCAGCCTGCTCACCTGCGGTGGGCAGCTGTGCCAGAAGCAGGCGGCGCACTGTTGGGAGCGGGCGGACGAAGCGCGGCTGAAGCAGACGCTGCGTTGGCTGGCGCTGGCGGTGCTGCTGCTGGGGCTGGGCATGGCGGTGTGGCTCAATGTGCTGCAACGCCTGCCGCTCAGCCTGGCTTACCCGATGCTCAGCCTGAACTTCGTGATGGTGACGCTGGCGGCGCGCTGGCTGTTTCATGAGCCGACGACCGTGCGCCACTGGTGTGGCGTAGCGTCGATTATGTTGGGGATCCTGCTGATGAGCGTGCATTCATGAGGGGCTATGCCTGGGGCGCCGCCAGCGTGTTGCTGGTGACGCTGGCGCAGTTGCTGATGAAGTGGGGCATGGTGCAAATCCCGCTGATGTCGTTCGCCGACGTCTCGTTGGCGTTGATCGGCGACTACTGGCTGCCGCTGCTGGCGGTGGGCGGCGGCATCTTCGGTTATGCGCTGTCGATGCTGTGTTGGTTCTTTGCGCTGCGCCACCTGCCGTTAAACCGCGCTTATCCTCTGCTGAGCGTCAGCTACGCGCTGGTCTATCTGGCGGCGGTGATCCTGCCGTGGTTTAACGAATCCGCTACGCTGCTGAAAACGTTGGGCACGCTGTTTATTCTGTTCGGCGTCTGGCTGATTAACAGCAAATCCGAGACAAAATCGCCGGAATAGGGTCAAAACCGGCGATCCTGCTATTATCTCCCTCATGGCGCTTGCCTTTTTCCCCGTGCGGGAGATAAATTAACGCCAAATAGCGCTCTCCTTACGTGGTGCCGGCTTCGCCTCGCAGGCGGTGGTGGTGTGCCGATTGGCATAATGCGGCAGCGTGTTCAATGAAGGAATATTATGCGGATGCGTGTGTGGTTTTTATTAGCCAGTTTGATCCTCGCCGGCTGCAGCAGCCATGCGCCGCCGCCGAGCGGCCGCCTGGCGGACTCTATCGTGGTGGTGGCCCAGCTCAACGAGCAACTGCGTCAGTGGTACGGTACGCCATACCGTTACGGCGGCCTGGATCGCGGCGGCGTAGATTGTTCCGGCTTTGTTTACCGCACGTTCCGCGATCGTTTCGACATGCAGCTGCCGCGTTCGACCGAAGAGCAAACCTCGCTGGGCACCAAGGTTTCGCGTGATGAGCTGATGCCGGGCGACCTGGTGTTTTTCAAAACCGGCGGCGGTGAGAACGGCCTGCACGTCGGCATTTACGATACCAACGACCAATTTATCCACGCGTCGACCAGCCGCGGAGTGATCCGCTCCTCGCTCGATAACGTCTACTGGAAGCGGGTGTACTGGCAGGCGCGACGCATTTAGCCTTAACCTATTGATTTGGTGTATCATGGCGGTATCACGTGTTTTGAACGGTGCCTGCCATGAACAGCCTGCGTTTACTGATCTCCGATTCCTACGATCCCTGGTTTAACCTGGCGGTGGAAGAATGCATCTTCCGCGAGATGACCACGCAAAAAATCCTCTTTCTGTGGCGCAATGCCGAAACGGTGGTGATTGGCCAGTCGCAGAACCCCTGGAAGGAGTGCAACACCCGGCGCATGGAGCAGGACGGCATTCGGCTGGCGCGGCGCAGCAGCGGCGGTGGGGCGGTATTTCACGACCTGGGCAACACCTGTTTCACCTTTATGGCCGGCAAACCGGGTTACGACAAAAGCGTCTCGACCGACATCATTCTGCAAGCGCTGCGGCAGCTGGGCGTCACGGCCGGCGCGTCGGGGCGCAACGATCTGGTGATGGAAACCGCCGACGGGCCGCGCAAAATATCCGGCTCGGCCTATCGAGAAACCCAGGACCGTGGTTTCCACCACGGCACGCTGCTGCTGAACGCCGATCTGGAGCGGCTGGCAGACTACCTCAATCCCGATCCCAAAAAGCTGCAGGCCAAGGGCATCACCTCGGTGCGTTCGCGCGTCGCCAATTTGGCGGAGTTTTTGCCGGGTATCAGCCATGAACAGGTGTGCGAAGCCATCGTGCAGGCCTTTTTTGCCCACTATGGCGAGACGGCCGAGCCGGAGATCATTTCGCCGGACGTATTCCCCGATTTGCCCGATTTTGCCGCGCAGTTCGCCAAACAGAGCAGTTGGGAATGGAATTTCGGCAAGGCGCCGGCGTTCAGCCATCTGCTTAACGAGCGCTTCGTCTGGGGCGGCGTGGATCTGTTCTTCGACGTGGAGAAGGGAACGATTGTTCGCGCGCAGGTGTTCACCGACAGCCTGAATCCCGCCCCGCTGCAACGGCTGGCGGAAGCGCTGGTGGGCTGCGCGTATCGCAGCGAGCCCGTTGCCGCTTGCTGCGATCGGCTGATGGCGGATTATCCGCAACAGGCGGCGGAATTGACCGAACTGCGGCAATGGCTGAGCGAAACGATCCGTTAGCCGGTATGGGATGGTGAAGGGGATGAGCGTGCTCATCCCTTTTTTTATCGCTGAAATCGACGTTTCGCAGGGGCGTAGCGCAGATTTTCTGAAAATCAAGGTGGGCATTTTTTTACGTTTTCAATGCTGAGAATAACGGGCGGAATTGATGTGTTATTAAATTTAATCAGTCATCGTTAACGACAGGAAAAATCGGCGTTACGGCAGAAAGATTATTTTACTTTATTTAAGATTTTTCTTAAATAAAACAACGGAGATAAGTCAAATTTAGCCCGTCATCCAATCCACTTAAGCCAAATACCTTTTCATATCACGCGTTAGGCGAGAAAGGTGGCATAAGTTCAGCTGCTTTTCTTTTGCGCCTTTCGCGATTGTCGTATAGCTTTAATCTATCAATTAAATGATATTTCATGGGTATTTGCATTGATATTTCCGATTAATCCCAGAAGGATTGATCGATAAAATATATTGATATACGATGATACGCTAGCCATTCATCCTGTGGCATTAAAATGAACATCCAACTCGAAGCTGACTTTATTAGTAGCTATGTTTTTCAACCTGTTTACTCAATGGAGGGCAGGCTGTTGGCGGTGGAAATGTTGAGCCGTTTCAACAGTCCCGACGGTGATTTAGCCATGCCGGCCGAAATTGGGATTAATTTATTGGCGCCTGAACAAAGGATTGAGTTATTTAATGAGCAATTGAAACTTGCGGAGCGGCACGCGGGCTGGTTTACCGGTAACAGCGTGCAGTTGACCATCAATATCGAAGAAACCATCGTCGAACTTATTCTTTCCGATCCGGCATTGTGCCAATGGATCAGGCAATATCCTTTTATTGCATTCGAAATGAGTGAGAGTTTTCCGAATCTTTCGGCCGGGAAGAACAACCCGAACGTGCAGCGATTAAGCGAAATGTTTACGCTGTGGCTCGATGATTTCGGTTCCGGTAAAGCCACCTTGACCGCGCTGTATGATGGTTTGTTTGACTATGTAAAGATAGACAAGCGTTTTTACTGGCAGCTGTTTACCCATCAGGGGTATGACGTGGTCATCGACTCGTTGTTAAAGAATATCAACCTGTTGTGTAAAGGCGTGATCGTCGGAGGAATAGAGAAAAAAGAGTACTTTAATAAACTCAGATACGCCGGTGTTTTAGGCCTGCAAGGTTTTTTATGGCCCAGCGTTGGTGTGGATAATCTGCAAACTTTGCTGGCGAAGCCCAGCGAGTTCAATAATTAAGAAGTGATATAAAAAACTACACACAATGAGGTAAATAATGCGCGGGGTGATGTTTGCCGTGATTCCGTCGCCGTTATTCGCCATCGTTTTTTGGCTGATGACACCGTTTTGTCAGCCCACGTTAAACCGCGTTTCCTCCGCCAAGTGGAAACGCCAAACTCCCCGCATCCGTCCTGGTGACAGGCGGATGCGTTCTCCCTGCATTCCTTCGGTGTTAATCCGCCCGTCCAGGCTCTACACTACGCTGAAACGGAGGGCCTATGCCGCAGTTCGATAACGCTTACTACCAACAGTTACCCGGTTTCTACACCGCCCTGAACCCGACGCCGCTCAAGGATGCGCGCCTGCTGTACCACAGCGAGCCGCTGGCGCGCGAGCTGGGGCTGGATGAAAGTTGGTTTACCCAGGATAAAACCCCCATTTGGGCGGGAGAAACGCTGCTGCCCGGCATGCAGCCGTTGGCACAGGTGTACAGTGGCCACCAGTTTGGCGTATGGGCCGGGCAGCTGGGGGATGGCCGCGGCATTTTACTGGGCGAACAGGTCCTGGCGGACGGCAGCCACCGCGACTGGCACCTGAAGGGCGCCGGGCTGACGCCATATTCGCGTATGGGGGACGGCCGCGCGGTGCTGCGTTCGGTGATCCGCGAGTTTCTGGCCTCCGAGGCGTTGCATCATCTGGGGATCCCGACCACCCGGGCGTTGACCATCGTGACCAGCCGGCAGCCGGTGTTCCGCGAGCAGCCGGAACGCGGCGCCATGCTGATGCGGGTGGCGGAAAGCCACGTGCGCTTCGGCCACTTCGAGCACTTTTACTACCGCAAACAGCCGGAGCAGGTGCGGCAGTTGGCGGATTTCGTCATTGCCCGTCACTGGCCGCAGCTGCAGGATCAGGCTGAACGTTACCTGCTGTGGTTTACCGACGTGGTGGAACGGACGGCGCGCCTGATCGCCCATTGGCAAACCGTCGGTTTCGCTCACGGCGTGATGAACACCGACAACATGTCGATTCTCGGCATCACCATTGACTACGGCCCTTACGGCTTCCTCGATGACTATCAGCCCGGTTATATCTGCAATCACTCCGACCATCAGGGGCGTTACGCCTTCGACAATCAGCCGGCGGTGGCGCTGTGGAACCTGCATCGCCTGGCGCAGACCCTGTCGGGGCTGATGACCACTGAACAGCTGCAGCAGGCGCTGGCGGCGTATGAACCGGCGCTGATGCGCGCCTACGGCGAACAGATGCGCGCTAAACTCGGCTTCTTCACGCCGACGGCGCAGGACAATGACGTGCTCACCGGGCTGTTGAGCCTGATGGCGCAGGAAGGGCGGGACTATACCCGCACGTTCCGCCTGTTGAGCGACACTGAACAGCAACAGGCGCAGTCGCCGCTGCGCGACGAGTTTATCGACCGCGCGGCGTTCGATTCCTGGTATCAGCAGTATCGTCAGCGTTTGCAGCAGGAGCAGGTGAGCGATGCGGAGCGGCAACGGGCGATGAAGGCGGTGAACCCGCGCCTGATCCTGCGCAACTATCTGGCGCAGCAGGCGATTGAAGACGCGGAGCAAGACGACGTGGGCCGTTTGCAGCGGTTGCATCAGGCCCTGCTGCGGCCGTTCGACGATGCGCCGGAATATGACGATCTCGCCGTGCTGCCGCCGGACTGGGGCAAACATCTGGAGATTTCCTGCTCCAGCTGAGATGAAAAAAGGGCGCTTAATGGCGCCCTTGACGTTATTGACGCAGGTAGACCTGCGGCAGCGACACTTCGGGATGATGCACCACGCCGAGATCGGCCTGATACCAGCGGGTGAGGATCTCCGTCTGCAACACCTCCTGCGGCGTGCCGCTCGCCACCAGACGCCCCTGATGCAGCAGCAGGATCCTATCGGCGTACAGCGCGGCCAGATTAAGATCGTGCAGCACGCAGCAGACGCCCAGCGGCTGTTGGCGCGTCAGCGAGCGCAGCAGGCGCAAAGTGTGCTGCTGGTGGTACAGATCCAGCGCCGAGGTCGGCTCATCGAGAAATAGCCAGGCGGGAGACGGCTGCGGTTGCCACAGCTGCGCCAACACACGCGCCAGCTGTACCCGCTGCTGTTCGCCGCCGGACAGTTGGCGGTAGTCGCGCTGCGCCAGCGCCAGGCAGTCGGTCTGCGCCATCACCTGTTGGATCGCCTGATGCTCGTCGCGTTTGCCGTGCGGCGCCCGCCCCATGCTGACCACTTCCTCCACGCTGAACGGAAACGCCAGATCGCTGTACTGGCGCATCACGGCTCGGACTTTGGCCAACTGCTGCGGCGCCCACTGTTCAAGCGGGCGATCAAGCAGGCGACATTCGCCGCAGTCCGGCGTCAAATAGCCGGTCAGCAAGCGCAGCAGCGTCGATTTGCCGGCGCCGTTAGGGCCGATAATCGCCACCATTTCGCCGCCGGCGAGGCTGAGCGAAACGTCGTTGATCAAGCGGCGCGCACCGAGGCTGTAGCGCAGCTCTCTGGCTGTCAGGCAGGCGGCGTTATCCACCGGTTCGCTCCCGCTGGCGCATCACCAGCCATAAAAAGTAAGGACCGCCGATCAGGCTGGTCATCAACCCCACCGGCATTTCGGCCGGCGCCACCAGCGTGCGCGCCAGCGTATCGCTGACCAGTAGCAGGCAGGCACCGCCCAGCGCGGAGCAGGGCAGCAGCCAGCGGTGATCGCCGCCGAGGCGCATGCGCACCAGATGCGGCACCACCAAACCGACAAAGCCGATCACGCCGCTCATCGCTACCGCCGCGCCGATCAGCAAGGCGCTCAGCAACAGCAGCTGCAGCTTGGCGCGCTGGACGTTCACCCCGAGGTAGTGGGCCTCTTCGTCCCCCAGCTGCAACAGGTTCAGCCGGCGCGCCTGCAGCAGCGTCAGCAGCGCCGTAGGCAGGATCAGCGAGGCGGAAACCGCCAGCGTCGGCCACTGTGACTGGCTGAGGCTGCCCATCATCCACAGCGAGAACTGGCGCAGCTGTTGATCGCTGCTGACGTAAGAGAGCACGCCGATGGCCGCCATGCACAGGGCGTTGATGGCGATGCCTGCCAGCAGCAGCCGCGACAGATTGCCGTGCCCGCTGCGGCTGATGCCGTAGATCAATAGCGATACCAGCAGGCTGCCGAGGAACGCCGCCAGCATATGGCCATACAGCGCGATCGTCACCGGCAACGCCAGCGGCATCACGATGAACAGGGCGACAAACAGCGCGCCGCCGCTGCTGATGCCCAGCAGGCTCGGATCCGCCAGCGGGTTGCGGAACAGCCCCTGCATCACCGCACCGGATACCGCCAGCGCGCAGCCGATCACCACCGCCAGCAGCACGCGCGGCAGGCGGATGTTCAACCAGATGTGCCAGGCGGCGTCGCTGAAAGGTTCGCGCCACAGGGTGCGAAACGACAGCGTCAGCGCGCCCAGGTTGGCGGCGACCAGCGCCAGCAGCGTCAGCAACACCAGCAGACCGATGATGGCCAGCTGAGGCGAGGTGCGACAGCGCATTACTTTTGCTCCGCCGCGTGGCGCAGTTTGGCCAGCGCCGCCGGCGTTTCCAGACCGAAGCCCAGCAGCGCCATGTCATCGACGATCAGCACGCGGCGTTGCTTGCCTGCCGGCGTCAACGCCAGGCCCGGCAGCGTCCACAGCTGCTGTTCGCCGCCGAGGGTGCGCACGCCGTCGGTAGTGACCAGCAACAGATCCGGCGCGCTGGCGATGACGCCTTCCTGCGACAGCGGACGGTAGCGGTCAAAGCCCTGCATGGCGTTTTTCAGGCCGGCGGCGGCAATCACTGCGTCGGCGGCGGTGTGTTGCCCGGCGGCCATCGGGGTGATGCCGCCGTGGCTCATCACGAACAGCACCTTGACCGGCAGCGGGGAGGTATCGACCGCCGCCAGCTGTTGTCGATAGCGCTCGCTCAGCTGTTTGCCTTGCTCAACGCGCTGCAGCGCGGCGGCGATCGTAGCGATTTTCTGCGGTACCGCCTGCAGGGTGGTGTCACCCGGCACGCTGACCACGTTGACGCCGCTGTCCGCCAGCTGTTTGAGCACCAGCGCCGGCTGTGCCAGCTCGGTTGTCAGCACCAGCGTCGGCTTCAGCGCCAAAATGCCTTCGGCGTTCAGCTGGCGCATGTAGCCGACGTCCGGCAGCTTTTTCACCGCTTCCGGGTGCAGACTGGTGCTGTCGCGGGCGATCACTTCGTCGCCGGCGCCGAGCGCGAAGGCGATTTCCGTCACGTCGCCGCCGATCGAGACGATGCGCTGCGCCGCCGCAGCGGTGAGCGGCAGCGCCAGCGACATCATCAACGCCAGGCGGCGGATCAAGGAAGATTTCATGCGGCGATGTCCTTGACGGCGAGCGCGGCAACCTGCTCGCGCCACTGGGTTTGTTCCGGCTGACCTTCGGTACGCTGGCCATACAGCTGCGCAATCTGCGTGCCATCGGCGGCGAACAGCTCCAGGCTGGTGACGATGCCGTCCTTGGTCGGTTTGCGGGTAATCCAGCTTTCGGCGATGGCGTCTTCGATCAGGTGCAGCGTGAAGCGGCGGTTGAACACGTTGATCCAGCCTTCCTGCGGCATCAAACGTTCGATCTGGCCGGTGAAGATCTGCACGCAGCCGCGGTTGCCGACGAAGATCATGATCTCGTTCTGCTGCTGCTGCGCCGCTTCCAGCAGCTGCGACAGCGCGCTGTTGTCCACCTGATAGGCCAGATCGTCGCCAACAGCGCGGAACGCCTGCTGGCGCGTCAGTTTGTTGCGGCTGAGCAGCTGGAAGAACTGGTGAACGTCGGTCATCGCACGCCATTCACCGTCGATTTTGGCATGATCCTGCGTCGTTTCATCCGCGCTGCTCGCCTCGGCGGGCTGCAGCGCCAGCGCTGGGTTTTCTTCGCTCAGGTGGCGTTCCACCAGTGCCATCCAGGCCGGCAGATCGGTCTCTTCGGCGGTGTAGACCTTGTGCAGCGCATCGCCCTGTTGGTCGAAGAACTGGATGCTGTGGCGCACGCCGCGCTTGTTGGTTTCGCTCATGGCGAAAACGCTGGTCCAGTGGTTGAGGAACAGGCGCAGATCCAGCTCGCGCGGGTTGAGGATCAGCCCGGCGTGGCCGTTGAGGTGCTGATTGCGGTAGCGGCCCATCTGCTCATGCACCGCATAGCTGTTGCGGGTGATGGACTTGGTGACGCCGACCTGCTCAAGCTCGGTCAGCAGGGTGCGTGCGTCGGCCTGCAGGCGGCGAGTGTCGTGGCCGACGCGGGCGTGCGTCAGCTCCGCTTCGCTGACGCCGAGGATCGCCGTCAGATCGCGGGCGTATTTGCCGGGGTGATCGATTTTAGCCTGTTGGTAGCGTTCGTATAGGGTATTGCTCATGCGGGATTCTCCTGCGCTGTAATGCGAACGGCGGACAACCGGGTTGTCCGCCAGATAGTCAAATGATTACCACTGGTAGCTGACCAGCAGTTTGGCGTTGCGGCCATCCTGCGGGACGCCCTGCGGCGAGTAATATTCTTTGTCAAAGGCGTTGCCCAGCACCACGGTGGTGGTCACGCCCTGCAGCCGATCGCGGCCCTTGTAGCTCAGATAGAAATCGTTGACGCCGTAGCCGCCTTGCTCCGGCGTCCCCGTTTGTACGCGGGTGGCGCGTTCGGCGAAGGTGGCGACCCAACCGGCGGACAGACCGGTTTCGCCCAGCGGCACGTCCAGCGAGCTGGTGACGGTATCCGGGCTGATGTCGGCCAGCCAATCGCCGCTTTTCGCGTTCAATTCGCCATTGCGAGACTTGTCCTTGCCGCGTGTGCGGTTGTAAGCCAGATCCCAGTTAAACCACTTGGTCTGGTAGTTCAGCGAGGTGTCCCAACCCCAAATCTTGGCGCGAGAGATATTCGCTGAGGCGGTCTGCGTACGAGTGACATACATGAAGATGTAGTCTTTGGCGTCGGTATCGAAGTAACTGGCCTTGAATTGCAGGCTGTCATCCGCCAGCAGCAGGTCGTCGAAGCGCAGGCCGAAACCGGCTTCGGTGGTGCTGGTGGTTTCCGGCCGCAGATTCGGATTAGGCACCCAATAGTTGCCGGGGAAGTGGCGCGAATCGTTGTACATCTCGCCCATGGTCGGGGCACGGAAGGCCTGGGAATAGGAGCCGAACAGCATCAGCCAGTCGGTCGGCGAGTAGCTCAGGGCGCCGCGGGACGACCATTTGTCGGCCTTGACGTCTTCGTGGCCTTGGCTGCTGCCTTTGTAATCGTCGTAGCGCGTGCCGGCCAGCACGGTGATCGGAATGTCGCGCAGCGTGATTTCATCCTGCAGCCAGCCGGAGGCGAAGTTGATCTTGGCCTGCGGGAAGCTGGTGGTGGCGCCGCCCGGCTGCTGTTTCTGTTCATAGACCTCGGAGCCGTAGGTCAGCAGGTGTGACGCAAAGCTGTCGGCGAACAGACGCGTGCGGTTTTCCAGCTTGCCGCCGTTGGTGGTCTGCTTGCGGAATTCGTCGGTCGCACCGGCGTTGTGCGCATTGATTTTGACTTCCGAGGTGTACAGTTTCGCGGTGGCGTCCAGCCAATCCTGGCCGACCGGCTTGAGCTTATAGCTCAGAGCGGCATCGCGCTGGATGGTGGAGCGGTTGGTCATCGGGTTGCCGCTCGAGCTGCCCGGCGTCTGCGGGTTTTTCGGCTCCTGGGCGCTGTTGTTGTAGTAGCGCAGATCGCCGCTCAATGACTGATTGTCGTCGATTTTCCAGGTGCCTTTGGCCAGCACGTTGCTGATGGTTTCATCGTTTGGCGCATCGAAGCCGTTGCCCTGACGCAGATTGCCGACGTCGCGGGTGCCGAACGACAGCAGGCCGTCGAGGTTATCGGTCTTGCCGTAAGCGCTGGCGCCCATGCCCAGGCTGTGATCGCCGGTGCCGGCGGTGCCGTAGACGCGGAACCCGGTATCGTGGCCCGGCAGCAGCAGATCGGCGGCATCGACGGTCTCGTAGGCGATGACGCCGCCCAGTGCGCCGCTGCCGTACAGCAACGCAGAGGGTCCGCGCACGATTTCAATGCGCTTGACCAGCGCCGGATCGAGGAAGGTGCCGCCGATGTGGCCGGTATCGGTACCCTGGCGGATGCCGTCGACCAGCGTCAGCACGCCGTTTTTGCCGTAGCCGCGCATCGTTACGTCCTGACCGTTGCTGCGCCCGGTGCCGTTGACGGTGATGCCCGGCACGCGGCGCAGCATATCGGCGGCCGAGGTGGCAGTCTGGCTTTCCGGCGAGTTGCCTTCGATGACCGTGACCATCATCGGCGCTTCAAAGCTGCTGCGTTGGTTACCGGTGGCGACCACCGTCATGGTCTCGTCGGCGGCTTTGGCTTTTTTAGCCGGCGCCGCGTTGGAAGAGGATGTTGTGCTGGTGTTTTGTGCCAAGGCCACCGTAGGCAGAGCGCAGGCAATCGCCAGACTCAAAGCGGAAAAACGCAGCCGGGTGGAAAATGTCAGAGGCATGGTGCAACTCTCCGTATGTAATAAAACATATCAATAGATTTGCTGGCTGCCTGGATCAAAAGATCGGGGTGGCTGGCGTTTGAGGATTCTGTGGTTATTTGGTCAGGATCAATTTCCCGGCTTTGGTCTGCCGTAGCTGATAGCGCTGACCCTGATGGGTAATGAACGCGATGCCGTCGGTGCCGAGCAGCTGTGCGCTGTCGTAGCTGGGCGGCGCGTTTGCGCTGTGCTCGGTCGGGGCCGCGGCGGCGGGGGTAGGCGTGTTGGCAGTATCCATCATCATTGTGCTTATAAAACAGACCATTAAATGGTAATTAATATCAAACTGAGAATCATTATCATGTGAAGGAAAGGTTACATCAAGGAAAATTTTCTTACCGATGGAACCTTTTTGTCGAACGGACATCTGGTGGCGGGCCGAGCGCACTCGGCCCGTAAAAAAGGGGCGTTATTTCAGCAGGGTTTCGATGCGGTCAAACAGACGTTCGGGCTTGGTGATCGGCGCAAAGCGCGTGACGCGCTGGCCGTCGGCGGTAAGCAGAAACTTGGTGAAATTCCACTTGATGCGGCGGCTACCCAAAATGCCGGGCGCCAGGCGTTTCAGCTCATTGAACAGCGGGTGCGCGCCGGGGCCGTTAACGTCTATCTTGCTGAACAGCGGGAAACTGACGCCGTAGTTGAGGCTGCAAAAGTTGGCGATCTCCAGCGGGCTGCCCGGCTCCTGAGAACCAAACTGGTTGCAGGGGAAGCCGAGCACCACCAGGCCGCGTTCGCGATAGTATTGCCACAAATTTTCCAGCCCGCGGTATTGCGGGGTGAAGCCGCACTTGCTGGCGGTGTTGACCACCAGATAAGCGCGCGCCGGGAAATCGCCCAGCGTTTTTTGCTCGCCCTGCAGCGTGACGCAGGGGATGGATAACAGAGAGTGAATCATGCCGGGGCTCCAGGTGCGTTTCGGCGGGTGCAAAGAGGTTGCAATCAGTATAGATGAGCGGGGCGGGAGGGATAAAGCCGGGGCGAAGCCCCGGCCTAGGTTGCGTCAGAAACGGCTATCGACCGCATCCGCCAGCATCGCCAACAGCTGTTCGCTGTCGGACCAGCTCAGGCAAGGATCGGTGATCGACTGGCCATAGGTCAGCGGCTGGCCGGCGACGATTTTCTGCGTGCCTTCCACCAGGAAGCTTTCCGCCATCACGCCGGTGATGGCGGCGGAGCCTGCGCGGATCTGTTGGCAAACGTTGTCGGCCACTTCCAGCTGGCGGCGGTGCATCTTCTGGCAGTTGCCGTGGCTGAAGTCGATCACCAGGTGCTCCGGCAGATCGAACTCGCGCAGGCTGTCGCAGGCGGTAGCGATGTCGCTGGCGTGGTAGTTCGGCGTTTTGCCACCGCGCATGATGATGTGGCCATACGGGTTGCCGCTGGTCTGGTAGATGGTCATCTGGCCATGTTTGTCCGGCGACAGGAACATGTGCCCGGCGCGCGCCGCACGAATGGCGTCGATGGCGATGCGGGTGTTGCCGTCGGTGCCGTTTTTGAAGCCGACCGGGCAGGAGAGCGCCGAGGCCATTTCACGGTGGATCTGGCTTTCGGTGGTGCGTGCGCCGATGGCACCCCAGCTGATGAGATCGGCGATGTATTGGCCGACCACCATGTCCAGGAATTCGGTGGCGGTCGGCAGGCCGAGCTGGTTCACTTCCAGCAGCAGGCGGCGCGCCATTTCGATGCCGCGGTTGACCTGGAAGGTGCCGTCCAGCGCCGGATCGGAGATCAGGCCTTTCCAGCCGACGACGGTGCGCGGTTTTTCGAAGTAGGTGCGCATCACGATTTCCAGACGATCCTGGTAGCGTTCGCGCAGGGCGTTCAGCCGGCCGGCGTAATCGACGGCGGCGTCGAGATCGTGGATGGAGCAGGGGCCGATCACCACCAACAGGCGGCGGTCTTCACCGGTGAGGATTTTTTCAATGCGTTTTCGTGACGCTGTCACGTTATCAGCGACGGCCGCCGAGATCGGCAGCTTGTCTGCCAACGCTTGCGGCGTGACGAGGCTGTCGATGCGCGCGGTCCGCAGTTCATCTGTTTTGTACATGTTGTTCCCTGGAAACTGTTCTTCTCTGCGGCAGGAGTGCCGGGAAGTGATGGCGATCACAATAACGCAAAAAGCGCTGAATTCAACCGTAGAGATTGCGTTCTGTTGATCAAAGCCGCGAAAAAAAGCACAAAAAAATCAGCTGCTGATGAAATAAACGGCAGGCGGCGGGGCGCGACGGCCCCGCGAGGAAAAGATCAGAACATGCGGCGGCTCATGCCGAGGATATCGAGGATTTTGGTGGAGATCTCTTCGACCGAATAGTTGGTGGTATTGAGATAGCGGATCTGGTTTTTGCGGAACAGCGCCTCGACCTCGGCGATCTCCATGCGGCACTGGCGCAATGAGGCGTAGCGGCTGTTTTCGCGCCGCTCTTCGCGGATCGCCGCCAGGCGCTCCGGATCGATGGTCAGGCCGAATAATTTATGCTGAAACGGTTTCAGCGAAGCCGGCAGGTGCAAATTGTCCATATCGTCGGCGATAAACGGATAGTTGGCGGCGCGGATGCCGAACTGCATCGCCAGATAGAGGCTGGTGGGGGTTTTGCCGCAGCGCGACACGCCGAGCAGGATCACCTGCGCCTGATCGAGGTTGCGCAGCGAAATGCCGTCATCGTGCGCCAGGGTATAGTCGATGGCGGCGATGCGCGCATCATACTTGCCGAGGTTGCTGGCGGTCAGGCCGTGGGTGCGGTTCGGCACCGGCGTCGGTTCTACGTCCAGCTCGCCCTGCAGCGGGCCGACCAGCGCCTGCACGATATCCTGGCAAAAGCCCTGGCTCTGGACGATCACATCGCGCACTTCCGGCGAGATGATGGAGTAAAACACCAGCGGCCGCACGCCGGTTTCATTATAGATATCATCGATTTGTTGGCGAACTGCGCGTGCGCGGGCCTCGGTTTCGACAAACGGCAAGGTGTACGTGGTCGCCGTGACCGGGAACTGCGACAGCACCGCGTGCCCCAGCACTTCGGCGGTGATCGCCGTACCATCCGAAATATAAAAAACGCTTCTTTCCACCCGAGGCTCCTTACCTGAGAACGGTGTTCCTGCTGTCATCACTGCCAATATCATGAGCCGCAGACGATTCGCCGGTAAAGGGGCGAGGGAAAAAATTGTGACGGCGGGGCGGTAAACCGCCTTGCGGCGGCGCGTGAAGAAAAGTGCATTTTGACGACGGTAAAAATCGTGGCGCAGCGACGCTTTTCGATCCGAAACGCAAATTTGCCGCTATTTTCACCAAAAACGGTAGCGTTTGCGTGGTCATTAAAACAGAAGTTTAAAAAGAACGTAATTTGTTGAGAACTAAGCTTTTCGTGCGATTGGGAACGGTTCCCAGGCAAATCAGCCGGTTAGGACATTCTCTTAAAAACCACTTTCTTCAGTGGGTTGATCGATTCACCTTTCCATTTTCCCCAGATCAGTGTGCTAGTCTGATTCGGCTCCGTGTTAGCGGCGCCGTAAAGCAAGCGAATTAAATCCGTCTTTACCCTACTGATAGCAATAAGGATTGTCTCGATGTCCAACAATGGCCCAGACTTGCGTAATGTGCTTTGGTACAACCAGCTTGGCATGCACGACGTTGACCGTGTCGGCGGCAAAAACGCCTCCCTCGGTGAAATGATCACCAATCTTTCCGATTTGGGCGTGGCCGTGCCAAACGGTTTTGCCACCACCGCACAGGCATTTAACGATTTCCTCGAACAAAGCGGTGTTAACCAGCGCATCTATCAGCTACTGGATCAGACCGACGTTGACGACGTTGCACAACTGGCCAAGGCCGGCGCCCAGATCCGCCAATGGGTGATCGACACGCCGTTCCACGCCGAGTTCGAACGTGAAATTCATCAGGCTTACCAACAGCTCGCCGATGGCGAACCGGAAGCCTCTTTTGCGGTGCGCTCCTCCGCCACGGCGGAAGACATGCCGGACGCGTCCTTTGCCGGCCAGCAGGAAACCTTCCTCAACGTGCAGGGCATCGACGCCGTGATGGTGGCGATCAAGCACGTGTTCGCGTCGCTGTTCAACGACCGCGCCATCTCGTATCGCGTGCATCAGGGCTATGACCACCGCGGCGTGGCGCTGTCGGCGGGTGTACAGCGGATGGTGCGCTCCGATCTGGCCTCCTCGGGCGTGATGTTCACCATCGACACTGAGTCCGGCTTTGATCAGGTGGTATTCATCACCTCCGCCTTCGGCCTGGGCGAAATGGTGGTGCAGGGCGCGGTGAACCCGGATGAGTTCTACGTGCACAAACCGACGCTGCAAAACGGCAAGCCGGCGATCGTGCGCCGCAACCTGGGCTCGAAAAAGATCCGCATGGTGTACGCACCGTCGCAGGATCACGGCAAGCAGGTTCGCATCGAAGACGTGCCGGAAGCGCAGCGCAGCCGTTTCTCGCTGACGGATGAAGAAGTGCAGGCGCTGGCGCAGCAGGCGATCCTGATCGAAAAACATTACGGTCGCCCGATGGATATCGAGTGGGCGAAAGACGGCCATACCGGCAAGCTGCTGATCGTGCAGGCACGCCCGGAGACCGTACGCTCCAACGAGCAGACCATGGAGCGCTACCAGCTGAACGGCTCCAGCCCGGTGCTGGTGGAAGGCCGCGCCATCGGCCACCGCATCGGCGCCGGCCCGGTGAAAGTGATCCACGACATCAGCGAAATGGATCGCATCCAGCCGGGCGACGTGTTGGTCACCGACATGACCGACCCGGATTGGGAACCGATCATGAAGAAAGCCGCCGCGATCGTCACCAACCGCGGCGGGCGCACCTGCCACGCGGCGATCATCGCCCGTGAGCTGGGCATTCCGGCGGTGGTGGGCTGTGGCCACGCCACCGACGTGCTGAAAGACGGCCAGAAAGTCACCGTCTCCTGCGCGGAAGGCGACACCGGTTTCGTTTACAGCGATATGCTGGACTTCAGCGTGCAGAGCTCCGAAGTGACCGAGCTGCCGGATCTGCCGCTGAAGATCATGATGAACGTCGGCAACCCGGATCGCGCCTTCGACTTCGCGCGTTTGCCGAATGAAGGCGTGGGCCTGGCGCGGCTGGAATTTATCATCAACCGCATGATCGGCGTGCACCCGCGCGCGCTGCTGGAGTTTGACCAGCAGACGCCGGCGCTGCAAAACGAAATTCGCGCGCTGATGCAGGGTTACGATCACCCGGTCGAGTTCTACGTCGGCCGTCTGACCGAGGGCATCGCGACGCTGGGCGCCGCCTTCTGGCCGAAGCGCGTGATCGTGCGTCTGTCCGACTTCAAATCCAACGAGTATGCCAATCTGGTGGGCGGCGACAAGTATGAACCGCACGAAGAGAACCCGATGCTGGGCTTCCGTGGTGCCGGCCGTTACGTGGCCGACAGCTTCCGCGATTGCTTCGCGCTGGAGTGCGAGGCGGTGAAACGCGTGCGTAACGAAATGGGGCTGACCAACGTCGAAATCATGGTGCCGTTCGTGCGCACCGTGGCGCAGGCGGAAGCGGTGGTGGCCGAGCTGGCGCGCCAGGGGCTGAAGCGCGGCGAAAACGGGCTGAAAGTGATCATGATGTGCGAGATCCCGTCCAATGCGCTGTTGGCGGATCAGTTCCTCGAGCACTTCGACGGCTTCTCCATCGGTTCCAACGACATGACCCAGCTGGCGCTGGGGCTGGATCGCGACTCCGGCGTGGTGTCGGAGCTGTTCGACGAACGCAACGAGGCGGTGAAAGCGCTGCTGTCGATGGCGATTCAGGCGGCCAAGCGCCACGGCAAATACGTCGGCATCTGCGGCCAGGGCCCATCCGACCACGAAGACTTCGCCGAGTGGCTGATGGAGCAGGGCATCGACAGCCTGTCGCTCAATCCGGACACCGTGGTGCAGACCTGGATCAATTTGTCGAAAAAGAAATAATGTCTCGGCATCGCTAAGGCATTAACGCCAGGCCGCAGTTTACGCTGCGGCCTTTTTATTTCTGAATGTAAATAACGGCGCGTAAAATAATCAATTTGGCGAAAAAAGAATAAAAAAAAGCCCACCGTAGGAGATGGGCAAAGACTACACACAGCAATTCACATGTATGGCATTACATAGTTCAGAAAGGTTGCTTTAAAATCAGTGATTTGAAGCAATAGATGGCCATAATACTAGATTTTTGAACGCGACTAGTCATTAAGAATCATCCTAATCGATAGCGGCATCACATTTTATTTGCGGGCGTTATCTCTTTTTGCCGCTTGCAATAAACAGGGATTTACATTGCACCTTTCATTCGCCGAGCCCCAATCAATATAGGGCGGCATTATATTTGGTGTAGATATTACTCGAATGAGGTAGGAATAATGACGGGGCGAAATATTCCGCCCGACGATGCGGGCGGAAGGGGGGATTAGCGTTTTTCCAGATCTTCGATGACTTGCTCCGGCGCGGTGGTCGGCTCCGGCGCTTCATTCATCCAGGCGGTCAGCAGGCGATAAGACACCGCCAACACCACCGGGCCGATGAACAGGCCAATCATGCCGAAGGCCAGCAAACCGCCGATAACGCCGGAGAGGATCAGCAGCAGCGGCAGATCGGCGCCCATGCGGATCAGCACCGGGCGCAGCACGTTATCCAGCGTGGCTACCACGCAGCTCCAGACCAGCAGCACGGTGCCCCAGGTGGTATCGCCATGCCAGTACAGCCAGATGATGGCCGGCACCAGCACCAACAGCGGTCCCAATTGCGCCACGCAGCAGATAAAGATCAGCATCGTCAACAGGGTGGCGGCCGGAATGCCGCTCACCGCCAGACCGATACCGCCCAGCACCGACTGTACCAGCGCCGTCACCACCACGCCCAGCGCGACAGCGCGGATCGCCTGGCCGCCTAACAGCACCGCCGCATCGCCGCGCGCAGAACCGAGGCGCACCGCAAAGTGGCGGATACCCAGTGCCACCTGCTCGCCGCGTGCATACAGCAATGCGCTGAACAGCAACATCAGCGCGCAGTGCAGCAGCAGACGGCCGATATGCGCCGCCTGCGCCACGAACCAGGTGGCGGTCTGGCCGAAGTACGGCTGCACCTTCGCCAGCAGCGCGGCGCCGCCGGCGTTAACCAGCGTGTGGTAGCTGGTGTAGAGCCTGTCGCCGATCATCGGCACGGACTGCAGCCAGGCGAGGTCGGGAATGTGCAGCTTGCCCGGTGAACTGGCCCAGGCGATCAGCGGCGCGCTGTTATCCACCACGCTGCTGATCAGCAGGGATATTGGCAGAATGAACAGCAGGATCAGCAGCAGGGTCATGACCAACACCGCCAGCGAACGGCGGCCCCACAGCAGTTTTTGCAGTTTGAGCAGCAGCGGCCAGGTGGCGATCACCACCATGCCCGCCCAGGCGAAGCCGAGAATAAACGGTTGGATCACCCAAAAACAGGCGACGATCATGATGGCGATAAACAGCACGCCGAAAATAATTCGCGGTAAGTCGTAACGCGATTGCGGGAGTGGCATCAGTGGCTTCTCATCCTGGTCAATTAAATCCCTGGCACCGGAGAATCGGGGTGCCTGTCGGTCGGTTTCTCACCGCCGGGCGGCCGCCTGTGGCGGCACTCGCAGGGCGGTAATAATGTGAATGCCTTCACTAAACGAGTATGTTAGTTTTTAGTGTCACTAAAAAATAGGGTGGGTCTGAATTAAAGGCCCGATTCAGCGTACATCAGCGCATAAAAAATAGACGGACAGGGTCAAAAAAGCGAATGATCCCACAGATTTCTCAGGCGCCCGGCCTCGTTCAACGGGTGCTCGACTTTTTGGAAGCACTGAAGCAAAACGGATTCAACGGCGACACCGCCACCAGCTACGCTGACCGGCTGACGATGGCCACCGACAACAGCATCTATCAGCTGTTGCCCGATGCGGTGGTGTTCCCCCGTTCCACCGCCGACGTGGCGCTGATCGCCCGCCTGGCCGGGGAAGAGCGATTCAAGACGCTGACCTTCAGCCCGCGCGGCGGCGGCACCGGCACCAACGGCCAGTCGCTCAATACCGGCATCGTGGTCGATATGTCGCGCCATATGAACCGCATTCTGGAGATCAACGTCGAACAGGGCTGGGTAAAAGTCGAAGCCGGGGTGATCAAGGATCAGCTGAATCAATATCTGCGGCCGTTCGGCTACTTCTTCTCGCCGGAACTGTCCACCAGTAACCGCGCCACGCTGGGCGGCATGATCAACACCGACGCCTCCGGCCAGGGCTCGCTGGTGTACGGCAAAACCTCCGATCACGTATTAGGCCTACGGGCGGTGCTGCTCGGCGGAGAGATGATCGATACCCGCGCCATGCCGACGGCGCTGGCGGAAACGATTGCTCTGGAAGAGACCGCCGAAGGGCGCATCTACCGCACTGTGCTCAACCGCTGCCGCGAGCAGCGTGCGCTGATCCTGGAGAAATTCCCCAAGCTCAACCGCTTCCTCACCGGTTACGATCTGCGCCACGTGCTGAGCGACGATCTGCAAACCTTCGATCTGACGCGCATCCTGACCGGCGCCGAAGGCACGCTGGCGTTTATCACCGAGGCGCGGCTGGACATCACGCCGCTGCCGAAAGTGCGCCGTTTGGTTAACGTAAAATACGACTCTTTCGACTCGGCGCTGCGCAATGCACCCTTTATGGTCGAAGCCAAGGCGCTGTCGGTGGAAACCATCGATTCCAAGGTGCTGAACCTGGCGCGTGAAGACATCGTTTGGCACTCGGTGAACGAACTGATCGCCGACGTGCCGGATAAAGAGATGCTCGGGCTGAACATCGTCGAGTTCGCCGGCGACGATCGGGCGCTGATCGACGGCCAGATGGAAACCCTGTGCCAACGGCTGGACGAACTGATCGCGCAGCGGCAGGGCGGCGTGATCGGTTACCAAATCTGCGGCGATCTGGCGGGCATCGAGCGCATTTACAACATGCGCAAGAAGGCGGTCGGGCTGCTGGGTAACGCCAAGGGCCGCGCCAAGCCGATTCCGTTCGCCGAGGACACCTGCGTGCCGCCGCAACACCTGGCGGACTATATCGTCGAATTCCGTCAACTGCTCGACGACCACCACCTGAGCTACGGCATGTTCGGCCACGTCGACGCCGGGGTGCTGCACGTGCGCCCGGCGCTCGACATGTGCGACCCGCAGCAGGAGGTGCTGATGAAGCAGATCTCCGATCGGGTGGTGGCGCTGACCGCCAAATACGGCGGCCTGCTGTGGGGGGAGCACGGCAAGGGGTTCCGCGCGGAATACAGCCCTGAGTTCTTCGGCGAAACGCTGTATGAAGAGCTGCGCCGCATCAAGGCGGCATTCGATCCGGATAACCGCCTGAACCCGGGCAAGATCTGTTCGCCGCTGGCGGTGGATGCGCCGATGATGCAGGTGGACGCGGTCAAGCGTGGCACCTTCGATCGCCAGATCCCGGTCGAAGTGCGCACCTCATTCCGCGGCGCGCTGGAGTGTAATGGCAACGGCCTGTGCTTCAACTTCGACGTGCGCAGCCCGATGTGCCCGTCGATGAAGATCAGCGGCAACCGCATTCATTCACCGAAAGGGCGGGCGACGCTGGTGCGCGAGTGGCTGCGTCTGTTGGCCGAGCAGGGCGTCGATCCTTTGGCGCTGGAAAAACAGTTGCCGCAGCAGCGAGTCAGCCTGCGCGGTTTGATCGAAAAGACCCGCAACAGCTGGCACGCGGGCAAGGGCGAGTATGACTTCTCGCACGAAGTGAAAGAGGCGATGTCCGGCTGCCTGGCCTGCAAGGCCTGCTCTACCCAGTGCCCGATCAAGATTGACGTGCCGGGATTCCGTTCGCGCTTCCTGCAGCTCTACCACACCCGCTATCTGCGCCCGGTAAGCGACTACATGGTCGCCGGTGTGGAGAGCTATACCCCGTTGATGGCCCGCGCGCCGAAGGTGTTCAACTTCTTCTTCCGCCAGCCGTGGCTGCGGGAGATGAGCCGCAACGCCATCGGCATGGTCGATCTGCCGCTGCTGTCCAGCCCGACGCTGCGTCAGCAGCTGTCCGGCCACCGCGCGACCACGCTGACGCTGGAGCAGCTGGAAGGGCTAAGCGCCGAGCAGCGCGCAGAACACGTGCTTATCGTCCAGGATCCGTTCACCAGCTATTACGACGCCAAAGTGGTGGCGGACTTTGTCAGGCTGGTGGAGAAGCTCGGCTATCAACCGGTGCTGCTGCCGTTCTCGCCGAACGGTAAGGCGCAGCATGTGAAAGGTTTCCTGACGCGCTTTGCCCGCACCGCGCGCAAAACCGCCGATTTCCTCAACCGTGTGGCGCAGCTCGGCATGCCGCTGGTGGGCGTTGATCCGGCGCTGGTGCTGTGCTACCGCGACGAATACCGCGAGATCCTCGGTGCCGAACGCGGCGATTTCCAGGTGCAGCTGGTGCATGAATGGCTGCAGCAGCGGATTGCGGATCGCGCCGAACAGCCGGCGACCGGCGAGCCGTGGTATCTGTTCGGCCACTGCACCGAAACCACCGCGCTGCCGGCCAGCGGCCAACAGTGGGCGGCGATCTTCGCCCGCTTCGGCGCCAAACTGGAGAACGTCAGCGTCGGCTGCTGCGGCATGGCGGGCACTTACGGCCATGAAGCCAAGAACCTGCAAAACTCGCTCGGCATTTATGAGCTATCATGGCATCCGACGCTGCAGCGTTTGCCGCGGCAGCGCTGCCTGGCGACCGGCTATTCCTGCCGCAGCCAGGTGAAACGCATCGAGGGCAATGGCGTGCGCCACCCATTACAGGCACTTCTGGAGATGATTGAGTGAAATTGTGGAAACGTGAAACATCGCTGGAGCAGCTGAACCGCGCTGGCGACGGCTGCATGGTCAGCCATGTGGGCATCGAGTTTACCCAGCTGGGCGAAGATTTCCTCGAGGCCACCATGCCGGTCGATGGCCGCACCCGGCAGCCGTTCGGGCTGTTGCACGGCGGGGCATCGGTGGTGTTGGCGGAGTCGATGGGATCGATGGCCGGCTACCTGTGCAGCGAAGGCGAGCAGAAAGTGGTGGGGCTGGAGATCAACGCCAACCACCTGCGCGCGGTGTTCGATGGCCAGGTGCGCGGGGTGTGTCGCGCACTGCACGTCGGCCGTCGCCATCAGGTGTGGCAAATCGAGATCTTCGACGCGCGCGATCGGCTGTGCTGCACCTCGCGTCTGACCACGGCGGTCATCGACTGATTCCCGCCGGTTTCCGCAGGCGTTCGGCCTGCGGAGCCTTTCGCCTTACAGCTGAAACGGCACGCGTTTGACGAAGTCCTTTTGAAACGCGTTCGCCTTCTCCCAGGTGCCTTCCATTGCATATTTTTGGCAGATCAGCGTCAGCGTGTGGCGGGCGAAGTGGTAGCTTTGCACCCGAAACAGCTGGCAGCGCTGTGGGTTGTTGATCTCGACGATCAGCCGGTTGTGCAGCTTGCTGAGCGCGTGCAGGTAGCTGTCGTCGTCGCCGTTCTCCAGACACAGATTGGCCATGGTGAGGCTGACGCTGTTGTACCGCTTCAGATGGTCGATATTGCATTCCGGGCGCCGCAGCGCCGCTTCGGCCATATAAAAGTCCACCGTGGCGTCGCGCACGCTGAATTTGTATTCATCAATCTTGCCCAGCAACCATGCGTTGATCGAAAGAGTCATTGGCTTCGCGCTCAAATTCAAATTGAATGATAATCATTATCATATAAACTGCCGCGTTGCCGATCAATCCCGGCGCGGCGTTTTTTTATTGCTCAGGAGGGTAAAAGACCGCCGCCGACCCAACTTAATCCTGAGCGACTAAACTTTAACCTGAGGGCCGCGCGCTTGCGCCGCGCCACGAAATGCCGATAAACGCACATTTACGACAGACAGAATGCAGAAATAGGTATTTTCTATGAATGTTTAGATCGGCAACGCACCGCAGCGCTGTAACGCTGACGGGCCACCGGGGAGTGCGGTACGGTGATGCAGGATAGATAACGAATTCATAGGGATAGCATGCACACCTTGCCGCCTGACGCCGCAAGCCGCCACGGGTGTCCCGTTGGCTTGCCGCGCGCCGCAGCGAAAAACCGCGCTCGCGGCGGATACCCCCGCAAAACAAACGGTTGAAGTGATAATCGTTATCACTAACATATAAGCAACCCAGATTGGCTGTGGCCAAACACGAGTGTGAGGTAGACCCTATGCAAACGGAAAATGTCGGCACTTTTTCTCTGGATGAAAATGTCTGGCAAGGCATTTCGCTCAGCGACAGCGCCGTACGACAAATAACGAAACTGATGCAGCAGGATCCGCAGGTGAAAGGGCTGCAGCTAGGGGTGAAACAATCCGGCTGCGCCGGCTTTGCCTATGTGCTGGATCTGACCCGCGAACCCGCCGATGACGATCTGCTGTTTGAGCGCGACGGCGCCAAACTCTATGTGCCGCTGAAGGCTATGCCGTTCATCGACGGCACCACGGTAGATTATGTCCGCGAAGGGCTGAATCAGATATTCAAATTCAATAACCCTAAAGCTCAGCATGCCTGCGGGTGCGGCGAGAGCTTTGGCGTTTGAGCGATGCAATCAACATGACACGAAGCAATGTAGAAATGCCTAATGAAGTGCAGGCTTGGGTCAGCGAAGGTCGCTACAAAGAAGGTTTCTTCACCCAGCTGGCAACCGATGAGTTGGCCAAAGGCATCAACGAAGAGGTGGTGAGAGCCATCTCGGCCAAGCGCAACGAACCCGAGTGGATGCTGGAATTCCGCCTCGAGGCCTACCGTGCCTGGCTGCAGATGGAAGAGCCGCACTGGCTGAAGGCCAATTACGATCGCCTGAACTACCAGGACTACAGTTACTATTCGGCGCCGTCCTGCGGCAGCTGCGACGATGCCTGCGGTTCGCAACCCGGCGCCGAGCAGCAACCGGGCGCGGCGACGGAAAAAGATTACCTGACCAGCGAAGTGGAGCTGGCGTTCAATCAGCTCGGCGTGCCGGTGCGCGAGGGCAGCGAGGTGGCGGTGGACGCCATCTTCGACTCGGTCTCGGTCGCTACCACTTACCGTGAAAAACTGGCGGAAAGCGGGGTGATCTTCTGCTCGTTCGGCGAAGCGATCCAGGAATACCCGGATCTGGTGCGTCAGTACCTGGGCCGCGTGGTGCCCTCCAACGATAACTTCTTCGCCGCGCTGAACGCCGCGGTGGCCTCCGACGGCACCTTCGTCTATGTGCCGAAAGGCGTGCGCTGCCCGATGGAGCTGTCGACCTATTTCCGTATCAACGCCGCCAAAACCGGCCAGTTCGAGCGCACCATCCTGATCGCCGACGAAGGCAGCTATGTCAGCTACATCGAAGGCTGCTCGGCCCCGGTGCGCGACAGCTACCAGCTGCACGCGGCGGTGGTGGAAGTGATCCTGCATAAAGACGCTGAAGTGAAATACTCGACGGTGCAGAACTGGTTCTCCGGCGGCGAGAGCAAGGGCGGCATCCTCAACTTCGTCACCAAGCGCGCGCTGTGCGAAGGCGCCGGCTCGAAAATGTCCTGGACCCAGTCGGAAACCGGCTCGGCCATCACCTGGAAATACCCGAGCGTGATTTTGCAGGGCGACAATTCGATCGGCGAATTCTTCTCGGTGGCGCTGACCAGCGGCCATCAGCAGGCGGACACCGGCACCAAGATGATCCACATCGGCAAAAACACCAAGTCGACCATCATCGCCAAAGGCATCTCCGCCGGCCACAGCGAGAACACCTATCGCGGCCTGGTGAAAATCCTGCCGGGGGCGGAAAACGCCCGTAACTTTACCCAGTGCGACTCGATGCTGATCGGGCCGGACAGCGGTGCCCACACGTTCCCTTACGTTGAAGCGCGCAACAACAGCGCTCAGCTGGAGCACGAAGCCACCACCTCGAAGATCGGCGACGACCAGCTGTTCTACTGCCTGCAGCGCGGCATCAGCGAGGATGACGCCATTTCGATGATCGTCAACGGTTTCTGCAAGGACGTTTTCTCCGAGCTGCCGCTGGAGTTCGCCGTCGAGGCGCAGAAACTTCTGGCCATCAGCCTGGAACACAGCGTGGGTTAATCGCCGCATTTTTAGCGCCGTCGGCGCTATCTGAGGACACAGCATGTTAAGCATCAAGAATTTGAAAGTCAGCGTGGAAGGCAACGAGATCCTCAAGGGATTGGATCTGGAGATCAAACCGGGCGAAGTGCACGCCATCATGGGGCCGAACGGCTCGGGCAAGAGCACGCTGTCCGCCACGCTGGCTGGGCGTGAAGAGTACGAAGTGACCGAAGGGGAAGTCACCTTCAAGGGCAAGGATCTGCTGGAGCTGGATCCGGAAGATCGCGCCGGCGAAGGCGTGTTCCTGGCCTTCCAGTACCCGGTGGAGATCCCTGGCGTCAGCAACCACTTCTTCCTGCAGACGTCGGTCAACGCGGTGCGCAAATACCGCGAGCAGGAGCCGCTGGATCGCTTTGACTTCGCCGATTTCATCGAAGAGAAAATCGCGCTGCTGGATATGCCGGCCGATCTGCTGACCCGTTCGGTCAACGTCGGCTTCTCCGGCGGTGAGAAAAAACGCAACGATATTCTGCAGATGGCGGCGCTGGAGCCGGATCTGTGCATTCTCGATGAAACCGACTCGGGCCTGGACATCGACGCGCTGAAGATCGTCGCCAACGGCGTCAACTCGCTGCGGGACGGCAAGCGCGCCTTTATCATCGTGACCCACTATCAGCGCATTCTGGACTACATCAAACCGGATTACGTACACGTGCTGTCCCAGGGGCGTATCGTTAAATCCGGCGATTTCTCGCTGGTGAAACAGTTGGAGGAGCAGGGCTATGGCTGGCTTACCGACCAACAGTAATTCAAACGCGCTGCAGCAGCTGTATCGCCTGTTCGAAGGCCGCGGCGGCGAGCGTTCGCCGCATGCGCTGGCGCACTGGCAGCAGGCGCTGCGCCTCGGCTGGCCGACGCGCAAGCATGAAAACTGGAAATACACGCCGCTGGAGAGCCTGCTGGAGCAGCAGTTCCTCGATCCGCAGCCCGCGCCGGTGAGCGCAGAGCAGCTTGAGGCGCTGGCGCTCGGCATCGATGCCTGTCGGCTGGTGTTTATCGACGGCCGCTACAGCGCCGCGCTCAGCGATGGCGATCTGGGCGACTACCAGTTCGAGTTGACCGCCTACGGCACGCCGCAGGCGCTGCCGGAGCCGATCCAGCCGGAGATTTTCCTGCACCTGACCGAAAGCCTGGCGCAGGAAACCAGCCTGATTCGCTTGCCGGCCGGCAAGGCCCCGGCCCGCCCGCTGTACCTGCTGCACATCAGCAGCGGACGCGGCGCCACCGGGGAAGTGAACACCGTGCATCATCGTCACCATCTGGAGATCGGGCGCGGCGCCGAGGCGGAAGTGATTGAACACTATGTCAGCCTGGGCGAGGCCGCGCACTTCACCGGCGCGCGCCTGACCGCCAACGTGGCGGACAACGCCGGGCTGTTGCACTGCAAGCTGGCGTTTGAGAGCCAGCCGAGCTACCACTTTGCCCATAACGATCTGGTTATCGGCCGCGACGCGCGGGTGAAAAGCGACAGCTTCCTGTTGGGTGCCGGCCTGACGCGGCACAACACCAGCGCACAGCTGAACGGCGAAGGCGCAAACCTGGTGATCAACAGCCTGGTGCTGCCGGTGGGCAAAGAGATCTGCGATACCCGCACCTATCTGGAGCACAACAAAGGCTATTGCGAAAGCCGCCAGCTGCATAAAACCGTGGTCAGCGATCGCGGCAAGGCGGTGTTCAACGGCATGATCAAAGTGGCCAAGCACGCGATCAAAACCGACGGCCAGATGACCAACCATAACCTGCTGTTGGGTAAGGTGGCGGAAGTGGATACCAAGCCGCAGCTGGAGATCTACGCCGACGACGTCAAATGCAGCCACGGCGCCACCGTGGGGCGTATCGATGAAGAGCAGCTGTTCTATCTGCAGTCGCGCGGCATCGACAAACACGCGGCGCAGCAGATGATCATCTTTGCCTTCGCCGCCGAGCTGACCGAAGGCATCGCCAACGACATCATCCGGGAACGGGTGCTGGCGCGCATCGCCCAGCGTCTGCCGGGGGAGGCTGCATGAGTTATCCGATTGAACGCGTGCGCAGCGATTTTCCACTGCTGGCGCGTGAGGTGAACGGCCAACCGCTGGCCTATCTCGACAGCGCCGCCAGCGCGCAGAAACCGCAGGCGGTGATCGACCGCGAGCTGGAGTTCTACCGCCACGGTTATGCGGCGGTGCATCGCGGCATCCACACCCTGAGCGCCGAGGCGACTCAGCAGATGGAAGCGGTGCGGGAGCAGGCGGCGCGCTTTATCAACGCCGCCTCGGCGGAAGAGATGGTGTTCGTCAAAGGCACCACCGAAGGCATCAATCTGGTGGCCAACAGCTTTGGCCGCCACCTGCTGCAGCCGGGCGATGCGATTCTCATCACCGAGATGGAGCACCACGCCAACATCGTGCCGTGGCAGATGCTGGCGGAGGAGCGCGGGCTGCAGCTGCGGGTGTGGCCGCTACAGCCGGACGGTACGCTGGATCTGGCGCGGCTGCCGGAACTGGTCGATGCGTCCTGTAAACTGCTGGCGCTGACCGAGGTCTCCAACGTGCTGGGCACCGTCAACCCGGTGCGCGACATTATCGCCCGCGCCAGAGCCCTGGCGCCGAATTTGACGGTGCTGGTGGACGGCGCGCAGGCGGTGATGCACCAGCGCGTCGATGTCCAGGCGCTGGACTGCGATTTTTATGTGTTTTCCGGCCACAAGCTGTACGGTCCTTCCGGCATCGGCATGCTGTATGGCCGCCAGGCGCTGCTGCAGCAGATGCCGCCGTGGGAAGGGGGCGGCTCGATGATCCGCCAGGTCAGCCTGACGGCGGGCACCACCTTCGCCGATCCGCCGTGGCGCTTCGAGGCCGGTTCGCCGAACACCGCCGGCATCATGGGGCTGGGGGCGGCGTTTGATTACGTTGAAGCCCTGGGCCTGAATGCGATCCACGATTATGAACAGTCGCTGATGCACTACGCGCTGAAGGCGCTCAGCCAGGTGCCGACGCTGAAAGTCTATGGCCCGGCCCATCGCGCCGGGGTGATCGCCTTCAATCTGGGGGAACACCATGCCTATGACGTCGGCAGCTTCCTCGATCAGTACGGCATCGCCATTCGCACCGGCCATCACTGCGCCATGCCGCTGATGGCGTTTTATCAGGTGCCGAGCATGTGCCGCGCTTCGCTGGCGTTATATAATACCCGCGAAGAGGTGGACCGGCTGGTGGCCGGGCTGCAACGCATTCATCAGCTATTAGGCTAGGCCGGGGCGCGTCCCCGGCGGTACAAAAGGATCCCCATGGCGAATTTGCCGGACAAAGATAAATTGGTGCGAAATTTCTCCCGCTGTTTGAACTGGGAGGAGAAATACCTGTACGTGATTGAACTCGGCGCCAAATTGCCGCCGCTGGACGAGGCTGAGCGGCAGGCCGGCAACCTGATCTCCGGCTGTCAGAGCCAGGTGTGGATTGTGATGCGCCTCGATGAGCAAGGGCAGGTCGAGTTTCACGGCGACAGCGACGCGGCGATCGTCAAAGGCCTGCTGGCGGTGGTGTTTATTCTGTATCGCCAATTGACGCCGCAGCAGATTGTCGAGCTCGACGTGCGGCCGTTTTTCGCCGAGCTGGCGCTCAGCCAACACCTGACGCCTTCGCGTTCACAGGGGCTGGAGGCGATGATCCGCGCCATTCGCAGTAAAGCCGCGCAGCTGGCCTGAGCCTGAACGCCCCCGTTCTTGAGGGCTCATTGATACATTCGTTTTGTCAATGAGCCTTTACAATCCACGCTTTCCCCCCAGATAACATCCCCAATTCAGTGATATTTCAGCAGCTTATCCGTTGACGTTTCGTTGACAATCAACGGCGGTGATTACGTTATAACGTGTTGATTTTTAGAGAACTTATTGCCTTTGATGCCAGCGTTGCTAGTATTAATCAGGTATTGTCTGATTTACCCGCCGCCGGGCGCTCGTTAGCCTTGGGGACGAACCGTCATAAAAAATATAGGGATGATAATGAAACGTGCGTTGAGTTTAATGGGCATGGTCTTCGCCACCGTATTGGCCGGCACGCAGGCCGCCAGTGCGACCGAGTACCCGCTGCCGCCGCCGGACAGCCGTCTGATCGGTGAAAACACCACTTATACCGTGCCAAACGACGGCCGTCCGCTGGAGGCGATCGCCGCCGACTACAAGATTGGCCTGCTGGGCATGCTGGAAGCCAACCCCGGCACCGACCCGTTCCTGCCTAAGCCGGGTACGGTGCTGACCATTCCGACCCAAATGCTGCTGCCTGATACCAAGCGTGAAGGGATCATCGTCAACCTGGCCGAGCTGCGCCTTTACTACTATCCGAAAGGCGAGAACAAAGTGATCGTCTATCCGATCGGTATCGGCCAGACCGGGATGCACACGCCGCTGGAAGTGACCTCCGTGAGCCAGAAGATCCCCAACCCGACCTGGACGCCTACCGCCAACATCCGCAAACGCTATCAGTCCCAGGGCGTGACGCTGCCTGCGGTGGTGCCGGCCGGCCCTGAGAACCCGATGGGGCTGTTCGCCCTGCGTCTGGCGATGGGGCGCGGTGAATACCTGATCCACGGCACCAATGCCAACTTCGGGATCGGCATGCGCGTCAGCTCCGGCTGTATTCGTCTGCGTCCGACGGACATCGAAGCGCTGTTCAACCAGGTGCCACGCGGTACGCGGGTGCAGGTGATCAACGATCCGGTGAAGATTTCGGTTGAGCCGGACGGCAAACGCTATGTGGAAGTGCACCAGCCGCTGTCGCGGGTAGAAAGCGACGATCCGCAGACCATGCCGATTGCGTTGTCTAAAGCGGAGAAAGCCTTCGCTGCAGATGGGCAAACCGATCGCGCCGTGTTCGATAGCGCGGTTGTACGCCGTTCTGGCATGCCGGTGCTGGTCAACGTGGGGGAGAACCCGTCTGAGGTGAGTTTAACGCCTGTAGCGGCGCCTGCGGCGAATAAGAGCCCATTCAAGGCAGCGCCAATCAGTTCAGTGAACTAAGTTTGCAGGACTGAGCGGTCGAAGAGGGGTTCAGCGTGCTGAGCCTCTTTTTTTTGCCTGCCGAAGGAGAACCCCCGGGCCGATGAGCAGGCAAAAAAAACGGCGCACAATGTGCGCCGTTTTCAATAACCAAAGCTAACTTACTTTTTGTAAGCGTGAGCTTGGTTGTCCAGACGCTGGTTAGCGCGTGCTGCGTCGTCTTTAGCCGCTTGAACGTCAGAACGCATTGCGTTCACGTCGTTGCTCAGCTGATCAACTTTAGCGTTCAGAGTCTGAACGTCAGAAGACAGTTGATCGATTTTAGCGTTGCTAGAGCAGCCAGCCAGCAGAGTGGAACCCAGGATTACCGCGCCCAGTACCAGTTTAGTACGATTCATTATAACACCCTCTAGATTGAGTTAATCTCCATGTAGCGTTACAAGTATTACACAAACTTTTTTCGAAAGAGAATAATTTTTTAGTGTTGAGGTGCTTTATTTTGATCGTTCGCTCAAACTTGCATCTGGTTTTACAAATTAGTTAAAAAAACGAGGGAAAACAGCCGGCTTCCATGGGACTACTCCGATTTGTTATTAGCTAAATAATGAGCGGATCGCGGTTGCGTTTTGAGAAAAATAGTTTACTGCCGATAAAAAAAACGCCGCAAAGCGGCGTTTTGATCAAGGTAATTATGTCACGTTTTATATTACAGCACGTGTACCGAGGCGGTGTTGGTAGTGCCGCTCGGCACCAGCGCGCCGGAAACCATCACCACAACGTCGCCTTTCTGCGCCAGGCCGCTGGCCAGCGCTGCTTCTTTACCGATGCGGTAGAAGTCGTCGGTAGAGGCGATTTCCTTGACCATCTGCGGGATAACGCCCTTGCTCAGCACCAGCTGATGCGCGGTGGTTTCATTGGTGGTCAGCGCCAGGATCACTGCGTTCGGGAAGTATTTACGCACGGATTTCGCTGACTTGCCGCCGCTGGTGGCGACGACGATCAGCGGCGCGTCCAGTTTCTCGGCGGTTTCTACCGCACCGCGGCACACCGCTTCGGTGATGCGCAGCTTGCGACGGTCGTTCAGGGTATCGATGCGGCTAGGCATCACGCGATCGGTACGCTCGCAGATGGTGGCCATGATGTTGACCGCTTCCAGCGGGTATTTGCCCTTGGCGCTCTCGCCGGACAGCATGACGGCATCGGTACCGTCCAGGATGGCGTTGGCAACGTCGCCGGCTTCCGCGCGGGTAGGGCGCGGGTTCTTGATCATGGAGTCGAGCATCTGGGTGGCGGTGATCACCACTTTACGCGCGCGGTTACATTTCTCGATCATCATCTTCTGGGCGAAGATCACTTCTTCGACCGGGATCTCGACGCCCAAGTCGCCACGGGCAACCATGATGCCGTCGGACGCTTCGAGGATCTCGTCGAAGTTGTTAAGGCCTTCCTGGTTTTCGATCTTGGAGATGATCTGGATCTGCTCGCCGCCGTGGGCTTTCAGGTGTTCGCGGATCTCCAGCACGTCGGAGCGCTTGCGGATGAAGGATGCCGCCACGAAGTCGACGCCTTGTTCGCAGCCGAAGATCAGGTCGCGTTTGTCTTTTTCGGCCAGCGCAGGCAGCTGGATGGAAACGCCCGGCAGGTTGACGCCCTTGTTCTCGCCGAGATCGCCGTTGTTCAGCACCTTACAAATGACTTCGTTTTCGGTCACGTTGGTGACTTCCATGCCGATCAGGCCGTCGTCTACCAGCACGGTGTTACCGATCTTCAGGTCGGCGGCGAAGCCGGCGTAGGTGACCGCTACGCGATCGCTGTTGCCGATCACGCTCTGGTCGGTGGTGAAAGTGAAGGTTTGGCCGGCGACCAGCGAGGCGTCTTTACCGCCTTCCAGTTTCATGGTGCGAATTTCCGGGCCTTTGGTATCCAGCAGGATGCCGGCATTGATACCGGTTTTCGCCATCACGGCGCGCATGTTCTTGATGCGGTTGCCGTGCTCTTCATAGTCGCCGTGAGAGAAGTTGAGACGCATCACGTTCATGCCCGCATTGAGCAGGTTGGTCAGCATTTCTTCCGATTCGGTTTTTGGACCGATGGTACAAACAATTTTGGTCTTTTTCATGGCGGAGTTTTCTACAAGTTGTGATGGATAAAAAAACGAATTTGACCGGCGCGGTTTACGCCGGTAGGGAATTTGGGCCGTGCCTGGTGGTGAAAAACATAGTTAAGGATAGGTGACGACAGTTGAAGCGGGGCGGAAAAATTCAGCCCGCGCGGGGGCGCGGAGATGCTGCGCAACGGGGTAAGATCAGATCGTGTTGTTATAGCGTTTTCGCAGATCAAGGGCTGAAACCATTCAACTGATAGACGTTGCGCATTATAAAGGCTAAGCGGTGGGAAACAAAATAAAAAACCGCGGCGGCGCGGCGGATATGTCAAAACGGGGACAAATGTGGCGCAAATGCAACGCGTTGCGGGCCGCTTGTTGCGCAAATAACCATGCTGTAAATACAGGTTTAACGCGTTTGGGGAATTTCCAGCAGCACGCCGGCGCTCAGGCAGAAGCAGCCGCTGGCGACGTTGGCCGGCAATATCAGGCTCTCGCCGGCCCGTACCACCCGGGTGTCACCGCCGAGGGTAAACTCGAATTCACCGGAGATCACCCGGGTTTGCCGCGCGTGCGGGGGCTTTTGCAGCTGGCCGAAGGCGCCGGCCTCGAAACGCACTTCTGCCGCCGGTGAACCGTCGCTCATCACGCCTTCACGGCGGGCAAGGCCATTGTCGAGCGATAAAAAGACGGTTTTGGCGGTAAAGGTGGTCATGTGGCGTTCCTGGTGGCTGATGGCGGTAGCACGGCGCGATCGACATAAAAGTACAGGCGGTCGGGCAGAGACGAAACAACGGGAAGTATAACGCGATAGGGGGAGAGATGAATCAGCAATATGGTGCGTCCGAGTGGACTCGAACCACCGACCCCCACCATGTCAAGGTGGTGCTCTAACCAACTGAGCTACGGACGCACTGCACTGCTTCTGAAATTTGGTGCGTCCGAGTGGACTCGAACCACCGACCCCCACCATGTCAAGGTGGTGCTCTAACCAACTGAGCTACGGACGCACTGTAC
>Ga0157361_1000076_pt1 | contig 57372 bp, 53 predicted proteins | sample AttlaeALBM2_FD_111481 | JGI IMG/M metagenome (GOLD analysis project Ga0157361, IMG submission 111481) | Fungus gardens microbial communities from leaf cutter ant in Ribeirão Preto, State of São Paulo, Brazil - Atta laevigata ALBM2 | ecosystem: Host-associated > Fungi > Mycelium > Unclassified ...
CAACAGGATCTGCTGCTGTCGGTGGGGGACTTGATCGATCGCGGCCCTGATAGCCCCGGTTGTCTGCAGTTGCTTAGTGAACCCTGGTTTCGTGGCGTGCGCGGTAATCATGAGCAGATGGCGCTGGCGGCGCTGGCTGGCGATGACCCCACGCTGTGGATGATGAATGGCGGGGCGTGGTTCTGGCAACTTAAAGGCGCTGAGCTCATCAGCGTACGTCATGCGCTGAAACGCTGTGCCGAACTGCCGTTGATCCTGCATCTTGCGCTTGCTGACCGCGTCGTGGTGATTGCCCATGCCGACTATCCCGCCAGCCAGTATCAGCTGGGTCAGGAGGTCGACTGGCATCAGGTGGTCTGGAGTCGTGACCGGCTGGGTCGCCATCAGCGGGGCAGGTCAGCGGCCATTGACGGCGCCAGCGACTTTTACTTTGGCCACACGCCGCTGGAGCAGCCGCTAAATGTAGCGAACCAGCACTATATTGATACCGGTGCGGTATTCGGTAATCGCCTGACGCTGGTTCGCCTGCAGTAATAAGGGTTAGCGGAACAGACGGCCGTCGCGCACCAGCTCGCGCGGATAGCTGTTCTTGATGCGGTTACCCACCTTCTTCGCCAGGCCAAGCGGCTGCTGCTGATAGGTGACAATCACTTCGTCACGTGCGGGCAGCGTCTCCGGATGGATATCCTGGCCACGATACCAGCTTTCAGCTTCGGCCTCGGTTAATGCAAACGCCAGGGCGTTATCGGGCTGCGCTAAAGCGACGACGGCTTCATGCTGCCAGCGATAGCCTTTCGGGAAGGTTTCTGCCAGCTTCATGCCGATGCGCGAGAAGCGCACTCTGCCCAGCCAGCTCTCCAGCGCGGCGGGAAACAGCCACAGCTCTTTATCGCGCTGCCACAGGCTCAAACTCTCATCCCAGTGCAGGCCAACGCGCTCTGCCGCCTGTTTAACCTCGGCGATCAGTTTGCGGCTGGAAGGCGAGAAGGGCAGCTTGCCCACTTTATAGGTGGGCGCTGGCAGAGGCGGGATGCTGGCGGTCTTGCGCAGCCGCGCCACAAAAAAACCTTCGCTGTCAAAAATCTGCGGGAATACGTGCAGGAACCCCTCAGGCGTAAGCGCCTGTTCCGCGCCCGCAAACAGGCCCGCGAGCGGCACGATCTCTACCGCATCCGGATAGCGCTGTTGCAACCAGCCAACCACCTGCTGGTTTTCGATCTGATTGAGCGTGCAGGTTGAGTAGATCAGCGTACCGCCCGGCTGGAGCGCATGGAAGGCGCTGTCGAGCAGATCGCGCTGCGTGGCGGCAATCTCTTCGGTGCTGGCCAGCGTCCAGTTACGCAGCGCGTCAGCATCTTTACGTACTACGCCTTCACCCGAGCAGGGCGCATCCAGCAGGATGGCATCAAACTGCTCCGGCAGCGCAGCGCCAAATACGCGGCCATCAAAGTGGGTCAGCGCCACGTTGTGCACGCCGCAGCGGCTGATATTGGCATGCAGCACCTTAACGCGACTGGCGGAGTACTCATTGGCGAGGATGGCGCCCTGATTCTGCATCAGCGCCGCCATCTGCGTGGTTTTTGAGCCCGGCGCCGCAGCAACATCCATCACCTGACGCGCCGCTGGCGCAGCGTCAAACAGCGCGCTGACCGGCAGCATGGAGCTGGCCTCCTGAATATAGAACAGGCCGCTAAGGTGCTCGGCCACGCTGCCGAGTGGCAATGATTCATCGTCACGCTCGATCCAGAAACCTTCGGCGCACCACGGGATGGGCGTCAGACGCCAGCCGTAATGAGCAGTGCGCGCGAGAAAATCAGCCACGCTGATTTTTAACGTATTCACGCGCAGGCTGCGCCGCAGCGGCTGCTGGCTGATAGCGAGAAAGCGCTGCAGTTCCGCCTCGTCATCGAGGCTGGCGCGCATCAGCGCAAGGAAGTCTTCAGGAAAACGATCGGACACGGGCATCTACCGGGGTAACGAAATGAGCGCGAAGTGTATCATGCAGAAACAAAACGGGCAGCCCGCAGGCTGCCCGTTTGCTTAATTGGGCGAAGGAATCGCCGTGCCCCAGTTGCGCCACTCCTTCGGCGCCTCATCCTGCAGCAGGAAGTGCTTGTTCACGCCCGCCTGCGGCGCCAGCGGCACCGTTGGCGGTGTGGCGAACTGAATACCACCGCGAATGAACTGCTGGAAGGTACCGGTCTTCACCACGCCGCCTATCAGGCCGAAATCGAGGTTATAGCCGGAAGCCAGCCAGAACACCGAGTTGTTGCGCACCAGGTGCTGGTATTTCTTACTGATACGCAGCGCGATCTGCACGCGGTCTGCCATGTTGCCCAGCGAGGTGCCGGTGACCGTACCCACTTCGACGCCGCGGAACAGCACTGGCGTACCAATGGAGAGCGATCCCGCTTCAGCAGCATCCACGTAGATGTTCAGGCCGTTGAGATAGCGCGAATCGGTAATGGTGCTCTCCTGCAACTCGAAGCTGCGCGCCAGCGCACCTTTCCCGGGGTCGACGTTGACGTAAGGCTGCAGCAGGGTCTCCAGATGGTTAACCCCGGCTGGTGAAATCTCCGGCGAGACCACTGAGAACCGGCTGCCGATACGCGCGAAGTCCTGCACATATTCCGGGTAGAGCACCGCTTTTGCCACTACCTGATTATTGTCCTGGCTCAGCGCCAGCGATTCGACCTGGCCAACGTTGATGCCCAGGTAGCGAATCGGCATGCCGGCGGCCAGTTTGCTGGCATCAAAGGTATGCAGCGTGATCTGGCTACCGACCGCACGCGCCGCGGTTTCAGAGGGATAAAGCACGCGCTTCACGCCTTTTGCCGCCTGCGCGCCGGTCAGGTTATCAAAGCTTATGGCCCCTTTCAGCGCGCGGTTGAGCGGGGAGGCCTGTACGGTCAGACCGCTGCCGTTCAGCTGCACTTTGGCGCCGCCTTCGGCCCAGAACACGCTCTCGCTGGTGAGCAGTTTGCGATACTGCGGCTGAATATGGACGGCGATCTCAAACGCGTCAGCGCGGGGCACCACATCAACCACTTCACCCACCTGGAATTTACGGTAGAGCACAACCGATCCCGCCTGAACATCCGGCAAGCTGTTCGCGGTCAGCTTCAGCGTGGTGGGCGGCTGGTCGCCGGTGATACCCTCTTCGGCACGTTCTGCATCGGCATAGAGCGGATAGCGGCTGGAGGGTTTGCCTTTGGCGCCCGGGATCAGGCGGATACCGCCATCAACCCATTCGCGCGCGCTGGCGCCCAGTACCTGCATTCCGTCAAGGCCAAACTTCACGTCAAGACGGCTGTTCACCACAAATTTACTGTCGGCATGCACCAGCTGACGGTGTTCGGGATTGATCGCCACCACAAAATTGATGCTGTTCTCTTTGAGTTCGCGCGAGATGATCTGACCAATCTTCACGCCATACAGCATCACCGGCTGGCCCGCATCAATGCCGTAGGTCTCCGGCGCGCTGAGCTGCACGGTCAGCACGTCCGGTTTCTGCAGCAGGGTTTCGTTGGGTGGCAGTACGCTAAAGTGATCCTGCGGCTGACCTTCGCCCGGCACCAGCTCCAGCGTATTGCCGGTGAGCAGGCTGCTCAGGCTGGTATCGGTCAGGCTGAGCTTTGGCGCACGCATCTCAATGCGCGTGCCGCTGCGCATCAGGCTGGTGACTGAAGGATCAATAGTCAGCTCGCCGGTCACTTTGCCGCCCGGCAGCAGAGTCAGTTTGGTTAAGGTGCCTACTTCCAGCCCCTGATACATCAGCGGCGTACTGTCGGCTTTCAGATTGTGGCCATCCGGCAGATCAAGACTGATCTGCACCCCGCGCTGGCTGCGCGCGAGGTCCGGATAGAGCTGGTAGTTTTCGTCACTGTTGGCCTGCTGGCCGCTCTCCGGTGAGTCAAACGCAATCGCGCCGTTCACCAGCGCGGCCAGGCTCTCCAGCTTCACTTTAGCGCCGTTCAGACTGACATCAGCATCCACGCCGGAGACATTCCAGAAGCGGCTCTGCTTTTTCACCAGATTGGTGAAGCGGCGTTCGATCAGTACATCCACAGTAACGCCATCGGTACTGCCGTTGATGCTGTAGTCATACACGCGGCCCACCGGAATTTTACGGTAGTAGACCAGTGAACCGGTGTTGAGCGAGCCCAGATCCGGCGCGTGCAGATGTATCAGCAGTTCACCGGTGTTGACGCGGTATTTAGGCTGCGTATCAAGCGCGGTGAAGTGATCGCTCTCTTTGCCGTCGCCCGGCATCATGCCGATGTAGTTACCGCCGACCAGCGCATCCAGTCCGGAGACCCCGGCCAGCGAGGCTTTCGGCGTCACCAGCCAGAACTGGGTGTTCTCGCGCAGCGCATCGCGCATATCGCTCTTGATGCTGGCTTTGATCTTAATGCTGCGATAATCATCGCTCAGCACAATGCCCTGCACCGTGCCCACTTCCACGCCCTGATAGCGGATAGGGGTACGCCCCGGCACGATGCCGTCCGCCGTCTGGAAGTTGATGGTGATCGTCGTACCGCGCTCCTGATAGTTGGTCCACAGCAGCCAGCCGGCAATCAGCAGGGCAATAATGGGCAATAACCAGAAGGGCGAAATCTTGCGTTTATTACGCAGATTCGCGCTAGTCGGTGTAGTCGGCGTTTCCTGTTGCATGTGCATCCCAGATCAGGCGGCTATCAAGCCACTCCACAGCCATAATGGTCAGGATAACCGCAGCGCCAAAGTAGAACGCGGCGGGTCCCATGGTAAAAGCCAGCAGCTGATCACGATTGACCAGCGACATGGTTAACGCAATGACGAACAGGTCGAGCATCGACCAGCGGCCCACCCAGGTAACGGCGCGCAGCAGGCGGATGCGGGTTTTCATGCCCTGTTCGCACTTAAAATGGACGCTCAGCAGCAAAGTCAGCATCACCAGCACTTTGGTAAACGGCACCAGGATACTGGCGATAAATACCACGGCGGCAACCGGAATATTGCCGGAGGCGAGGCCCAGAATACCGGAAAAGATGGTGTCTTCGCGGCGTGAACCGTTGACGTAGACCACCGAGATCGGCAGCAGGTTGGCCGGAATCAGCAGCACAATGGAGGCGATCAGCGCCGCCCAGGATTTTTGCAAACTGTGGCGACGACGGAAATCAAGCGGTGTATGGCAGCGCGGGCAGCGGCCGCGATCGTCCGGCATGCCGGTATGATGACAGTTCAGACAGACCTGCCATTTTTCCGGCGCTTCATGCGGCACGGCCTGAGGGTAGTAATGTTCCCACATCTGCTCAATATTCAGGTGGATGAGGGTCAGTACGCTCATTACCGTCAGCGCAATATAGGCGGCCAGACCGTAACCGACCTCCAGCGAGGCGTAATCCTGCACCTTGATCGAGGCCACCGCCACACCGACCAGGTAGATATCCAGCATCACCCACTCTTTGAGCTTCTCCAGCATTAGCAGCACCGGACGCAGATTCATACCGAGCGCATGCCCCAGCCATAAATAGCAGATGCCAGCCACCAGCGTGACGGGGGCACCAATGGTGCAAAACGCTACCATGGCGGCGGTCAGCACATTGCCCTGCTGCGCCATCTGCAGCACGCCCTCAAACAGGCTGGCATTGATGCGCATGCCCAGCAGGCGGATATCCACCAGCGGCAGGCTAAAGGCAAACGGCATCAGCACAATCATGGTGACCGCCATCGCGGTGAGGCGCGTCATTGACCAGTCGTGTCCGCTCTGAATTTGTGCGTGGCAGCGGGGGCAGTAGGCAAACTGATGCGATTTAACATCCGGTAAGGAAAAAAGGGTATCGCATTGGGGACAACGCTGATAACGTGCGTGGGGCAACGTCTGGCTGATAGCGTGAATTTTCATAGGTGACGCAAGTGGCCCATCGTTCGTTACGGATACCGGCATGTTATGCGGGATAAATCTGCCTGCAATATTCTGTGGTCCAAGAATTGTCTCAAACACAGAGTGCTAAGGGTATAGTAACAAACGCGATGATTCACCTTGTGAGGCTGGATTATTAGTGCTTATTTTAACAACTGAGTGACAACAGGGTCACGCCAGTGACGAGTTATGGTTAAACAATGAACAAAAAAGCCTTTTACGAGGATTTAAATCGCGATGTCCGCGCACTGTTAGCGGGTGAAACCGCGTTCCTCGCTGCGCTGGGGAATTGCAGTGCGCTGTTATTTGAACGCCTGGAGGGCGTGAACTGGGCAGGATTCTATTTGCTGACCGAACCAAACACGCTGGTGTTGGGCCCGTTCCAGGGCAAAATCGCCTGCGTGCGTATTCCGGTGGGCAAAGGCGTATGCGGTACGGCGATAGCGGAGGAGAGAGTGCAGCGGGTAGAAGACGTGCACGCTTTCCCGGGGCATATCGCCTGTGACGCAGCCAGCAATGCAGAAATCGTGATTCCTCTGAAAGTGAATGGCACGGTTGTGGGTGTTCTCGACATCGACAGCACGGTCTATTCTCGCTTCGACAGTGAGGATGAAGCGGGGCTGGTGGCCCTTACCGACGGGCTTTGTGAAGTGTTGGCGGGCAGCGACATCGAAAAATTTCTTCAGATGACGCGTAGCTAATCGACTGGATCACATAGCATTTGGCGATGTTGTCATTATAATGTCGCCTGTTCATGCCTGCTCTGGTCGGCAAACCCGTTGTAATCAGGAAATTTCATGGAAAATCAACCTAAGTTGAATAGCAGTAAAGAAGTGATCGCCTTTCTGGCGGAGCGTTTTCCGCACTGCTTTAGCGCCGAAGGTGAAGCGCGTCCGCTTAAAATCGGAATCTTTCAGGATCTGGTGGAGCGCGTTCAGGGCGAAAACAGCCTGAGCAAGACGCAACTGCGTTCGGCCTTACGTCTTTATACCTCGAGCTGGCGTTACCTTTACGGCATCAAAGCCGGTGCAACGCGCGTTGATCTCGACGGCAACGCCTGTGGCGTGCTGGATGAGCAACACGTTGAACACGCGCGCAAACAGCTTGAAGAAGCGAAAGCGCGCGTTCAGGCGCAGCGCGAGCAGCAAAAAGCGAAAAAGCGTGAAGCCGGTGAAGAGGGCGCTGAGCGTCGTCCGCGTAAACCTGCGCCACGTAAAGCTGCCGAAGGCGAAGCGCCGCGTAAGCCACGTCCACAGGCCCCGCGTGCGGCGTCTGCTGAGCGTAACGCAGCACCGCGTCCGCCGCGTGCGAAGCCCGTCACCGATACCTCAACTTTGCTTCCTGGTCAGAATATCAAAGTTAAAGCAGGTAAAAGTGCCATGGACGCAACCATCCTGGAAATTACCAAGGATGGCGTTCGGGTTCAGCTCGCTTCCGGCATGGCTATGATTGTGCGCGCAGAACACTTGCAGTTCTGAAACGGAGGCCCGACCCTGGCATGAACAGCATTTTTAAGATCGGCATGATCGCGGGCCTGCTACTGGCAGGCCCCACCTTTGGCGCGGATAACATTACCCGCGCCGACCAGATTCCCCAGCTACACGAAGAAGCACAGCATCCTACCGTCAGTGAGCGCGTGACCTCGCGCTTTACCCGCTCCCACTATCGCCAGTTCGATCTGAATCAGGACTTTTCAGCGAAAATCTTTGATCGCTACCTGAACCTGCTCGATTACAGCCACAACGTGCTGCTGGCCTCCGACGTGGCGCAATACGCAGATAAAAAAACCACGCTGGGTGATGAGCTGCGTAGCGGTAAGCTGGACCTCTTTTACGATCTCTATAATCTGGCGCAGAAGCGTCGCTTTGAGCGCTATCAATATGCGCTCAGCGTGCTGAACCGGCCGATGAATTTTACGGGCAACGATACGATCGATATCGATCGTGCCAAATCACCCTGGCCAAAAAGCAGCGATGAACTCAACGCGCTGTGGGATGCCAAGGTGAAGTATGACGAACTGAGCCTGAAGCTGGCGGGCAAAGATGACAAAGAGATCCGTGAAACGCTGACCAAGCGTTACAACTTTGCCATCCGCCGTCTGGCGCAGAGCAACAGCGAAGATGTGTTCCAGCTGGCGATGACCGCGTTCGCGCACGAGATCGATCCGCACACCAACTATCTTTCGCCGCGCAATACAGAGCAGTTCAACACCGAAATGAGCCTCTCGCTGGAGGGCATTGGCGCCGTCCTGCAGATGGACGATGACTACACGGTAATCAACTCCATGGTAGCCGGCGGGCCGGCAGCCAAGAGCAAAGCGATCACCGTGGGCGACCGCATTGTGGGCGTCGGCCAACCGGGCAAGCCAGTGGAAGATGTGATTGGCTGGCGTCTGGATGATGTGGTGTCCAAAATCAAAGGGCCGAAGGGCAGCAAAGTGCGCCTGGAGATCCTGCCAGCCGGTAAGGGCACCAAAACCCGCACGGTAACGCTGACGCGCGAGAAGATCCGTCTGGAGGATCGCGCGGTGAAAGGCACCGTTCACACTGTCGGCAAAGAGAAAGTCGGCGTGCTGGATATTCCAGGCTTCTACGTTGGCCTGACCGATGACGTGAAAGTGCAGCTGCAGAAACTGCAGAAGCAGAACGTGGACAGCATCGTTATCGATCTGCGGACCAACGGCGGCGGTGCGCTTACCGAAGCGGTATCGCTTTCCGGCCTGTTCATTCCGAGCGGTCCGGTGGTGCAGGTGCGTGACAACAATGGCCGCGTGCGTGAAGACAGCGATAACGACGGCATCGTTTACTACAAAGGTCCGCTGGTGGTGCTGGTCGATCGATTCAGTGCATCCGCTTCGGAAATCTTTGCGGCCGCCATGCAGGATTATGGCCGTGCGCTGATTGTCGGTGAACCGACCTTTGGTAAAGGCACCGTGCAGCAGTACCGTTCGCTCAATCGTATTTACGATCAGATGCTGCGTCCGGAGTGGCCGGCGCTGGGTTCGGTACAGTACACCATTCAGAAGTTCTACCGCATCAACGGCGGCAGCACCCAGCGTAAAGGCGTCACGCCAGACCTGCTGATGCCGACCGGCGTGGAAGCAGCGGAGACCGGCGAAAAGTTCGAGGACAATGCGCTGCCGTGGGATAGCATCAACGCGGCGACCTACACCAAAACCGGCGATATCACGCCGCTGGTGCCGCAGCTGACCAAAGAGCATGCCGATCGCATCGCCAAAGATCGTGAGTTCCAGTACATCATGAAAGACATTGCGCGCTTCAATGCGATGAAGGATAAGCGCAATATCGTGTCACTCAATCTGGCGCAGCGCGAGAAAGAGAACCACGAAGAGGATGCACTGCGACTGGAGCGCATCAACGCCCGCTATCAGGCAGAAGGTAAAGCGCCGCTGAAGAGTCTGGACGATTTACCGAAGGATTATAAAGAGCCCGATCCTTACCTGGATGAAACGGTGAAAGTTGCCAACGATTTGGCCCAGCTGGAAAAATCCCAGCCGGCAGCTGAAGCGGCAAAATAACCGCTGGCTGTGAAGATCAGCACCGCTGCGGCGGTGCTTTTTTTTGCGTTAAAATAACTGTTGCGTATGGCTAATCACTGCTAATGCGCTGCCCGTTACCAAATGTAAAGTTATGTCTTTTTAGGCACTTAAAGATTAAGGTCGCTTGAAATGCTGCGTGATGGACATAGGATGTATATCCGCGCATGAGCGCGAGCACAACTGAGGATGATGAACGTTTATGATGCGTATTGCGCTTTTCCTGGTCACCAACCTGGCGGTGATGTTGGTATTCGGACTGATTCTGAGTCTGACAGGAATCCAGTCAAGCAGTGTTCAGGGTCTGATGATTATGGCAGGTCTGTTTGGCTTTGGCGGTGCGTTTGTTTCACTGCTGATGTCTAAATGGATGGCGTTGCGTTCCGTTGGCGGTGAAGTGATTGAACAACCCCGCAACGAAACGGAGCGCTGGCTGATGGAAACCGTCAGCCGCCAGGCTCAGCAGGCCGGCGTTGCCATGCCGCAGGTGGCGATTTATCACGCGCCCGATATCAACGCGTTTGCAACCGGTGCGCGCCGCGATGCCTCGCTGGTCGCCGTCTCCACCGGCTTACTGCAAAACATGAGCCGTGACGAAGCGGAAGCGGTGCTGGCGCACGAGATGGCGCACATCGCGAATGGCGATATGGTCACCATGACGCTGATTCAGGGTATCGTGAACACCTTCGTGATCTTTATTTCGCGTATCATCGCGCAGGTGGCTTCAGGTTTCCTGTCCGGTAACCGTGACGGTGAAGAGAGCAGCAACGGTAACCCGCTGGTCTATTTCGCCGTTGCTACCGTGCTGGAGCTGGTATTCGGTATCCTCGCCAGCATCATCACCATGTGGTTCTCACGTCACCGTGAGTTCCACGCTGATGCCGGTTCGGCCAAACTGGTGGGCCGCGAGAAGATGATTGCGGCTCTGCAACGTCTGAAAACCAGTTATGAGCCGCAGGAACCGGGCAGCATGATGGCGTTCTGTATCAACGGTAAAAATAAATCGCTGAGTGAGCTGTTTATGTCGCACCCGCCGCTCGATAAACGCATCGAAGCGCTGCGCAGCGGTGAATACCTGAAATAGTCATCAGGCGTATGTGTGAAACCGCCGTCTCAGACGGCGGTTTTTTTATGCGTATCACTCAGGCCTGACGCGCCTGTGTCAGGCGCGCCATACTCACCAGCGTTGCGACAGTCGCAAAACTGCCAGCCAGCACCAGTGAGGCGTGCGTTCCGCTGTCGCTGAACAGGTTGAACATCAAGGCTACCAGGGCGGCACCGCTGCTCTGACCCACCAGGCGCGCGGTACCCAGCATGCCGCTGGCACCGCCGCTGCGGTTGCGCGGTGCGGAGGAGATAATGGTGTGATTATTGGGTGACTGGAACAGCCCGAAGCCGGCACCGCACAGCATCATGCGCCAGATAATATCCGCATCGGTCGGCTGCGAGGGCAGCAGCGCCAGCAGGAACAGACCTGCGGCGAACATCGCCAGTCCCAGACCACCCAGTAACCCGGCATGAAAGCGCTCAATCAGCCGGCCGGCAATCGGCGCCATCACCATGGTGGCCAGCGGCCAGGGCGTTAACAGTAATCCGGTGGCTACCTCATCGCGTCCCAGCACGTTCTGCAGGAAAAAGGGCAGGGAGACCATCGCCAGCATCTGGGCGCAAAACGAGCACACCGAAGTGACAATCGACAGCGAGAAGATCGGGATGCGCAGCAGGTCAACCGGCAACAGCGGTACCGGCATCGCCAGCTGGCGGCGCACAAACACGATCCCGACCAGCAGCAGCGCCACCGCTTCACCCGCGATCAGCCAGGCATTCTGCCCCTGAGAGAAGCCGGTCAGCGCGGAGATCATCAGGCCAAAGAACAGCGCATTCATGATGGCACTCGGGATATCAAACTTCTGCTGTTTGGCTTTTTGCGTGTTATCCGGCAGGAAACGCAGCGCCAGCCACAGCGCGACGACCCCGAGCGGTATGTTGATCAGGAATAGCCACTTCCAGCTGGCAATCGAGAGAATTGCGGCGGCCACCGTCGGTCCCGCCGCGCTGGATACCGCGACAATCAGCGAGTTGATCGCCATGCCGCGCCCCAGATAGCGTTGCGGATAGATAATACGAATCAGCGCCGTGTTCACGCTCATCAGCGCAGCGCCGCCAAACCCCTGCAGCACGCGCGCCAGCGTCAGCGTGTTGAGCGAGGTGGAGAGCGCGCAGAACAGCGACGTAATAATAAACAGCACCAGGCCGGCCTGATAAATGCGGCGATAGCCAAGCATGTCGCCGAGAAAAGAGAGCGACAGCAGGGAGATCACGATAGCGATCTGGTAGGCGTTAACGATCCAGATCGACTCGGCCGGGCTGGCATTAAGCTCACGGGCGATGGTGGGAAGCGCGACATTTGCAATCGCGCCATCCAGCACGGCCATCATAATGCCCAGTGCGATAGTGATAATAGCGCCGTAGCGCTGCGGAACGGGTAAACCATCCTGTGGAACAGTCGGGGACATAGGCGTGTAAGTGAAGTGGGTGAATATCATCATGCTAATCAATTCTGCCGGTGAAAGCACCGCGTGCGTTGACAAAAAATTACGAGAGAATATGTCGCCCGCCGTCGGTGATTGCCGCCATTGCCCGGAAACCTCTATACTGGCGCTTCTGTTCCGATTTTTTTGAAACACCGGCAAAAAAGGAAATTCCAGATGGCGAGCAGTGATAACGATAAACAGCAGCCCGATTCCGTTTCATCCGTCATGAAGGTGTTTGGCATTCTTCAGGCGTTAGGCGAAGAGCGTGACCACGGGATTACGGAGCTCTCTCAGCGCGTCATGATGTCCAAAAGCACCGTTTATCGCTTTCTGCAGACCATGAAATCGCTGGGTTATGTGGCGCAGGAGGGGGAGAGTGAAAAATACTCGCTGACGCTCAAGCTGTTTGAACTGGGTGCCCGGGCGCTGCAGAACGTCGATCTGATTCGCAGCGCGGATGTGGAGATGCGTGAGCTGTCGCGCCTGACCAAAGAGACCATCCATCTCGGGGCGCTGGAAGAGGACAGCATTGTCTATATCCATAAAATCGACTCGCTGTATAACCTGCGTATGTACTCGCGTATTGGCCGACGCAACCCGCTGCACACCACGGCGATTGGTAAAGTCCTGCTGGCATGGCGCGATCGCAGTGAAGTGCAGGATATCCTGCGTGAAGTGGAGTTCCGCCGCAGCACTGCCAATACCATTGTGACAGCCGATGCACTGCTTACGGTGCTGGATCAGGTGAAAATACAGGGTTTTGGTGAGGATAACGAGGAGCAGGAAGAGGGTTTGCGGTGTATCGCGGTGCCGGTATTTGATCGCTTCGGTGTAATCATCGCCGGACTGAGTATCTCTTTTCCCACCATCCGTTTTTCTGAGGATGCGAAGAACGAATATGTGGCGATGCTGCACCGTGCCGCGCGCAATCTGTCGGAACAGATGGGCTACCACGCCTACCCGTTCTGAGCACGGCTGACGGGCTGTTGCCAGCCCGTCAGAGAGCATTTAGTTATCGACCACTTCCCCGCTTTTTTTCAGCAGTGGACAATCCGTCACGCCGATGATGCCGCTATCGGTGTGCAGATACTGGGCATTAATCATGCCACGCGCTGTCAGGTAGCTGCACTGCAGCCCCAGACCCGCTGCGTTTTTATTGCTGCCGGTCAACACACCATAGCCGGTAAACAGCATCGCCAGCCAGAGCAGCGCCATCACCATTACCGCACGAATCAGTAGTTTCATTTTTATCTCCTTGTGTTACATAACGCAGCGGTCCTGAATGTGCTGCGAACGCTATGGTAGCAGCATGCCTCGCTTTTCCCGGTAAATCGATCAGAGATAACTGAAAGCCGCACCAGGGCGGGACAATCTGCTTTCTGCCGGTAACCATATCTTTTCCGCGCGCAACGCGTAAAATCAGCGGCGGTGTACCAGTTGATGTTTGATAATAGAGGCAGTTATGAACGAGTTAGCCGCAAATACCAGTCCGCTGTTTAACTATGGCGTGCTGGCCATCATCCTTGTTGTGGCCTTTATCGCCTGGTTCTTCGTCAACCGGGCCAGCGTACGCGCCAGTGAGCAGATTCAGCTACTGGAAGCGCTGCTGGAAGAGCAGAAAAAGCAGAATGCGCTGTTGCGTCGTCTGGTTGACGCGCAGCCGGAGAGCAAAGCGATGCAGGATGACGAAGACGCCGCGGATTCGCGCGATTTCATTCGTCTGATTCCGGAACGTTAAGCAGTTAAGGAGCATTGATGGCCTGGCAGAATCCCTGGTACGACGCCACGCAGGCGCATCACACGCCTGAAGGCTTCCGCAACCCCGAAGAGGAGCTGCGCCAGCCCGGGGATCTGCAGCGCTGGCGGCGGGAGCGCAAACAGCAAAACCTGCCGCAGCCGCCCCATGCCGGCTATCCTGCTTTCATTGAGAGTTGGTGTCAGGCGATGGATCTCAGCGGCACGGATGATCGCATCTGGTGGCTGGGACACGCAGCGCTGCTGCTGCGGCTTAACCAGCGCTACCTGCTGATCGATCCGGCGCTCTCTGCGCGCGCGTCGCCGCTGCCGTTTGCCGGTCCGCAGCGTAAAACGCCGGCTCCGCTTAGCCTCGCCGGGTTACCCCATCTGGATTACGTGATGATTTCGCATAACCATTACGATCACCTCGACCGCCCCACCGTAAAGCGCATTGCACGTCAGTTCCCGGCTGCGCATTTTCTGGTGCCGCTGGGGATGGCGCAGTGGTGCCGTAAGCGTGGCGTGCGTACGGTGACCGAACTCGACTGGTGGCACTCTGTGGCGCTGAATGGCATTCAGTTTACCGCCGTGCCGGCCCGTCACTGGAGCATGCGCACCTTCTGGGATCGCAACCGCACGTTGTGGTGTGGCTGGGTGGTGCGCAATCCACAGCTAAACTTCTGGTTTTCCGGCGACAGCGGCTACAGTGAAAATCTGCATGCCATTGCGCAACGGCTTGGCCCGTTCAATCTTGCGGCGTTGCCCATCGGCGCCTATGCACCAAAATGGTTCATGCGCGGCCAGCATATGGACCCGGATCAGGCGGTGCATTTGTGGCAGCATATTGGCCGGCCGCTCACCATTCCAATACACTGGGGCGTATTTGAACTGGCCGATGAATCGCTGGATGAACCACCACGAGCACTGGCACAGGCGCTGCAGATAGCAGGTGAGGAGAATAGTGGCTTTGCGCCATGGCGAATAGGCGAAAGCCGTAGTCTGGTAAATTTAGATTAAGATTTATCTTAGGCAGGATCTGTTAAATTTACGCTGCTGGTGCGTTTTTTTAACATTTATTTGTCAGCTACTCAGATCAAATTGAGATAACTGCCAGATAAACGCCTGCCTGTATTTAGGGCATCAGCTTTATTACTCTCCTGATTTTGGTGCAGAATATTTTGGAAGCTGTACTGAATAAAATAAACTGTACAATATTTGCACAATGCACGGTTGTTGCATGCAACATAACATTTTCGCTGGAATAGGTTATCTCTGCCATATTAATGCAATATATTTTGCGTAACTTTACCCGATTTAATTGGGCACCAAGCCATTTCCGCGCTTCGCTTGACGCAGGGTGCATTTAGCGCTAACTATACTGACCGCGCAGTGTTTTTTGCGCATCATACGGGTGCGTTGTCAATATCCTGACAGGGACTGAGCGCGTTAATAATAGTAATTATGTGCGGCGTGTCGATCACCGTTTAAAAATGGCTTGCCATTAATTTCCGAATATGTGATAACGACTCGTGGGTCAAACGAGGTACAGCTCTGTTTATGTATGGCATCTTCAGTAAAGAAGTTACGAGTAAAGACGTTGACGTTGAATACCGCTTCCTTGCCGAACCTTAAATTAGTGCCTCATTCAGTAATGTCTCTGGTTTATCTGTACGACTGCCTTCGGGCAATATAAACACTCTAAGGAATTTGCAAAATGGCAAAGATTAAAGGTCAGGTTAAGTGGTTCAACGAGTCTAAAGGTTTTGGTTTTATTACTCCTGCTGACGGCAGCAAAGATGTGTTCGTACACTTCTCTGCTATCCAGGGCAACGGTTTTAAAACACTGGCCGAAGGTCAACAAGTTGAGTTTGAAATTCAGGATGGCCAGAAAGGCCCGGCAGCAGTTAACGTAACTGCTATCTGATTTCGCTCTCAGGCTCGGTGTCATGCACCGCCGAAACGAATCGTAAAGCCCCGCTCACTGAGCGGGGCTTTTCTTTATCCTTTCTGTTGCCAGACGATCAGGGTAAACTGCGCCGCGAATCGCTAACCCGGAGTTGTCTATGTCGTTGATTTGCCCCCTTTGTCACCAGCCGTTGCTCCCGCACGCGCAGGGCTTGCGCTGTGATGCCGGTCATCAGTTTGATCAGGCGAAAGAGGGATACGTCAATCTGCTGCCGGTGCAGCACAAAGGATCGCGTGAACCCGGTGACAGTGCAGAGATGCTGCGGGCGCGCCGTGCCTTCCTGGATGCCGGCCACTATCAGCCGCTGCGCAATCGCGTCGCAGAGATTCTCGCACAGCGGCTGGCCGGGCAATCGTCACAGGTGCTGGATATTGGTTGTGGCGAAGGTTACTACACGGCGGCGATGGCCGCTGCGCTACCAGCAGGGCAGTTGTATGGACTGGATGTGGCAAAAGCGGCTGTGCGTATGGCAGCAAAACGCTACCGCAATGCAATGTTCTGCGTGGCCTCCAGCCAGCGTCTGCCGTTTGCAGAGGGTGCGCTGGATGGGGTGGTGCGCATTTACGCGCCCTGTAACGAAGCGGAGCTCAGCCGGGTAATAAAAACGCACGGTTATCTGTTGACCGTGACGCCTGGCCCGTACCATCTGCAGCAGTTTAAGGCGCTGATCTATCGCGATGTGCAGCTGCACGCTGCTGAAGAGAAGGTCTATGAGGGCTTTACGCAGGTCGATCAGCAAAATCTTAACTACGCGATGACGCTGAGCGGCGCAGAAGCGGTGAGCTTGCTGCAGATGACGCCCTTTGCCTGGCGCGCCCGTGAAGCGGTGTGGCAGGCGCTTGCGGCGTCAACCAGCTTTAGCTGCGATGCCGACTTCACGCTCACGCTGTGGCAGCGTACTTAGCGCGCCTCCACCAGCGTATGGTAAATCTTCTCCAGGTCGTCGAGCTGTTGCACCGCAATCAGCAGGCGACGCTGCTCCAGCTGCATCACCAGAATACCGTCTTCAGACAGGTTCATTCCCTGAATCCGGCGGTAATCGATCCACACGCTGGCAAAAAACAGCCCCTCACTTTTCATCAGCAGCTTCGGACTGCGCATCCAGAATAGCCAGATCGCCATAAAGATCAGCACCATCAGCAGCGTGGTGGTGAGCTGCGGACCCTGGTTGCTGATGTTATTCCACAACAGGATCAGCAGCAGCACTATAAAAATAGCGCTGTCGATTTTATGCCGGCGACGCAGCGCCACGCGCAGCCGCGTCGGGCCTTTGCGGCGCGGCAGAATAGCATCATCGTAAATGGCGTACAGGACGAGACCAGTGATAAGCAGGGCGATCAGAGCGTCAGTCAGTGACATGAAAAGCGGTTCCTTAAACAAATTTACCTCAGCGTGGTCGCTCAGGTAACGCTGTTCAATATGCCGGGAGCCCGCGCTCCCGGCAGTGAGATTACAGACCGAGCAGGCCGATCCAGTAGCCGAAGATACCGATAGCGAAGAAGCCGACGATAATCCACAGTGCGTTGACCTTACGACGCAGCAGCCACATACAGCCAAACGTCAGCAGCAGCGGAATCAGGCCAGGCATCAGCTGGTCAAGGATTGATTGCACCGTGGTAACGGTGGTTTTACCGGTCTGATCCGTAATGCGCGACACTACCAGCGGCACGTTAACGTGTGTCCACTTGTTCACCAGCGCACCCATGACAAACAGGCCAAGAATTGACGCGCCCTCCGTCAGCTTCTGCAGGAAGCCGCCGCCCATATCGCTGACGATATCTACCCCTTTGCGATAACCGTAAGCCACGCCGTAGTAGCGGGTGAGCATACGCGCAATGTTGAACAGGAAGAAGAACAGCAGAGGACCCAGCAGGCTACCGCTCATTGCGATCCCGGCGCCGAGCGCCGCAAACACCGGACGCACCGTGCCCCAGAATATCGGGTCGCCCACGCCTGCCAGCGGGCCCATCAGGCCGACTTTGATGCCGTTAATAGCGCCATCGTCAATCGCAGCTCCGTTAGCGCGCTGCTCCTCCATCGCCATGGTTACGCCCAGCACCGGCGCCGCAACATAGGGATGGGTATTGAAGAACTCCAGGTGACGCTTAATTGCCTGTTTGCGCTCGTCGTTGTTCTCCGGATAGAGACGACGGATAACCGGCACCATGGAGAAGCAGAAGCCCAGCGCCTGCATACGTTCGAAGTTCCACGAACCCTGAAACAGGTTAGAGCGCAGGAACACGCCGCGCACGTCACCCGGGGTGAGTTTTTTTGGAGCGTTAGTTGTATCTGCCATGATTGCACCTGTTCCTAGTCGAGTTCGTTATCGAGGTCGTTGTTAGCCGGGCCAGCGGAAGCGGCACCTGCGACACGGTTATATTTCGGCGCCAGCTGGATATAGAGCACGGCCATCACTACGCCAATCACGCCCAGCGCAACCAGGTTAAAGTCGGTAAACGCTGCGGTGACGAAGCCGAGATAGAAGAACGGCATCAGGTAGCCTGCACGCATCATATTGATGACCATCGCGTAGCCGACCACCACAATCATTCCGCCCGCAATATTCAGGCCATTGGTCACCACTTCCGGAATAGAGCTCAGCAGCGTGTGTACCGCATCCGTTCCGACTGAGATCGCCACGATCAGCGCAGGAATCGCAATACGCATCGCCTGCAGCAGCAGGGCAGAGACGTGAATCCACGAGATCGCGCTCAGGTTGCCTTTTTCGGCGGCTTTATCAGCGGCGTGCTGGAAAGCCACGGTGATGGTACGCACGATGATAGTCAGCACCTGACCAGCCGCCGCCAGTGGGATTGCCAGGGCGATACCGGCCCCGACGCTTTGCCCGCCGGCAATGACCAGAATGGTAGAGATGATGGAGGCCAGCGCCGCATCAGGCGCCACTGCCGCACCGATGTTCATCCAGCCCAGGGCGATCATCTCCAGCGTACCGCCGATGATGATGCCGGTTTTCATATCACCCAGTACTGCGCCAATCAGCGTACAGGCCACCAGCGGACGGTGGAACTGGAACTCATCAAGGATGGACCCCATCCCGGCAATACAGGCCACAATAAATATCAGTACAATTTGTAGCGAGGTTATTTCCATTGCATTTCTCCTCAGCAAGGTCAGAACAATTCGCCCGCACGCGCAGGCACAGGCGAACTACTGATTGACCTTCGCAATCAGGTCCATCATTTTTAGTTTCGGATCGTTAGAGACTTTGCGCACCTCCAGCTCAATGCCGCGTTCATTCAGTTTACGGAAGGCAGCAATGTCCTTCTCATCCACCGAGACCGCGTTATTGACCTGGGTTTTGCCTTGTCGGAACGCCATGCCGCCGATATTAACGGACTTGATGTCGACACCCTGTTCCACCACGCGCTCCACATCGGTAGGGTTGGTAAAGAGCAGCATCACGCGATCGCGGCCATATTTCGGGTTGTTCCAGACGCGTATCATCTTGGCGACATCCACCACGTGCGCGGTAACGCCGGGCGGTGCCACCTGCGTCAGCAGCGTCTTACGCACATGATCGTTGGCGACTTCGTCACTGACCACGATAATGCGCGTGACGTCTGTCTCTTTGGTCCAGCGGGTCGCAACCTGGCCGTGAATCAGGCGATCGTCGATGCGGGCAAGGCCGATCTTCATGTGTTCCCCTGGCGCCAGCGGTTTCGATGGCGGAGGCGGCGCTTTAGCGGCCGGTGCAGCCGTCGCCGGCGCAGCGGATTCGGTTTTCAGCGCTTTGACGCCTTCACGGCCCGCTTCAACCGCAATATGAATCAGCGCTTCGAGCGTCGGATCGTCATCGCGGCCCATCAGGGTTTCGACCAGCATCGGGATGTTGACGCCGGCAATCACATCGTAATCGGGCTTATCCACCACAATGCGGCTGGCGGCATTGAAGGGGCTGCCTCCCCAGGTATCCACCAGGAACAGTACGCCTTTAGACGTATCCAGCTCTGCCAGTCGTGCCTGATATTTTTCAATCAGCGTTTCTGCATTTTCGCCGGGCACGAAATCAATCCATCCGACATTTTCCTGCTCACCCAACAGCATTTCTGCTGTTTTCAGCAGCTGTTCTGCCGCCCAGCCATGTGTACCAATTACAAGAGCAATGGTCACTTGCTACCTCCGTACGCATGAGAGATTCACTGGCATTGCCGGGAATCATTGAGAATTACCGTTGTTGATTCAGGTGGATCGTGTTGGTCTGTAATGAAGAGAAGCCTCAATAAAATTCCGCCACTTTCCGCTCCCCAGCGGTAAGGTCGCGATTTATTTTAGTGATCGAAAAAATAATTTATGTGATGGTTGTCCGCTATTTTGAGCGCAACGGCGTTGATGTGGTTTTTTGTGTCTGTTTCATGCGCCAGCGCAGTTATTTGTAAATGTAAGAAAATTTTTTGATTCTGTTGAGGTAACTGATACATTAACGGTCTGTTTATTACTCAGGAGTAACGAGCTTCAGCTCACCTTATGGACCGTCACCGACGTTGCTTTACCTGCTCTCTGCGCCACGCCGCGCCACGCTCAACGCGCCTCAGCGTTACCCCATCTGCTCATGATCTGTCGTCTCGCCATCCGGTGCAGACTCAATCCTGTTCGCCTTTCTTTCGTGTAGGGAGTCACTAATGGAACTGTTTTTAGACCCTTCACTCTGGGCGGGCTTACTGACGCTGATCGTGCTGGAGATCGTACTGGGTATTGATAACCTGGTGTTCATTGCCATCCTGGCCGACAAACTACCGCCGAAGCAGCGTGACAAAGCCCGACTGATTGGCCTGTCGCTGGCGCTGGTGATGCGCCTGGGCCTGCTTTCGGTTATCTCCTGGATGGTGACGCTTACGCGGCCCCTATTCAGCGTAGGCGATTTCAGCTTTTCCGGACGAGATTTAATTCTGCTGTTTGGTGGTCTGTTCCTGCTCTTTAAGGGCACCATGGAGCTGCATGAGAGGCTGGAGAACCGTGGACATGAAGGGCAGGGCAATAAAGGCTATGCCAGCTTCTGGGCGGTGGTGTTACAGATTGTGGTGCTGGATGCCGTGTTCTCGCTGGATGCCGTGATTACGGCGGTGGGAATGGTGAACCATCTGCCGGTGATGATGGCTGCGGTGGTGATTGCGATGGGCGTGATGCTGCTGGCATCGAAACCGCTTACCAACTTCGTCAACGCGCACCCTACGGTAGTGGTGCTCTGTCTGAGCTTCCTGCTGATGATCGGTTTGTCGCTGGTGGCAGAGGGCTTTGGCTTCCACATTCCTAAAGGTTACCTGTACGCGGCGATTGGCTTCTCAATCATCATCGAGCTGTTTAACCAGATTGCGCGTCGTAACTTTATTCGTCACCAGTCGCACCGCCCGATGCGTGAGCGTACCGCCGAAGCGATTCTGCGCCTGATGGGTGGCCGCCAGCGTAACGCGGGCCAGCCAGCGAACAGCGAAGAAGCGGCGCTGAATGAAGCGATGCCGCAGGAAGCGTTTAAGGATGAAGAGCGTTACATGATCAATGGCGTGCTGACGCTGTCGCAGCGCTCGATCCGCAGCATCATGACGCCGCGCGGTGATATCTCCTGGGTTGATGTGGCGCGTCCGCTGGATGAGATTCGCATTCAGCTGCTGGATACGCCGCACAGCCTGTTCCCGGTATGCCGGGGCGAGCTGGATGAGATCATTGGTGTGGTGCGCGCCAAAGAGCTGCTGGTGGCGCTGGAGCACGGTATGGATGTCGCGACCTTCGCCGCCAATTCGCCGGCAATTGTGGTGCCGGAGACGCTGGACCCGATTAATCTGCTGGGCGTGCTGCGCCGGGCGAAAGGCAGCTTCGTAATTGTCACCAATGAGTTTGGTGTGGTGCAGGGGCTGATCACGCCGCTGGACGTGCTGGAGGCGATCGCCGGTGAGTTCCCGGATGAGGATGAGACGCCGGATGTGATTGCGGATGGCGACGGCTGGTTAGTAAAAGGCGGTACCGATCTGCACTCCCTTCAGCAGCTACTGGATCACCATGAGCTGGTGAAGCAGGAGGACGATCACGCCTCACTGGCCGGCTTACTGATTGCGCAAAAAGGGCAGCTGCCGCAGCCGGGTGAGGTCATTGATATGCCGCCGCTGCATTTCCAGATCATCGAAGCCACCGATTACCGTATCGACCTGGTGCGTGTGACGAAAGACAAGCCGCACGATGATGAGGAAGAGAACGCGTAATTTCCGCGTGATATGAAGCAAGGGCCGTCAGATGACGGCCCTTTCTCTTTTAGCGCTTCAGGCGTTCAGCTGCGGCTGATGCTGCGCCAGCCAGAGCGGGAAATCCTCAATCGGCATCGGGCGCGCATAGAAATAGCCCTGCAGATGATCCACACCGCGCTCACGCAGATAATAGGCCTGCTCTGCGGTCTCAACGCCCTCGGCAACCAGCGCAATGTTCAGGCGCTGCGCCAGGGAGATCACCATATCGGTCACCGTAGCGTTGATTGCATCGGTACCGATTGCCGCCGTGAAAATCTTATCAATCTTGAGTACGTCCGGTTTAAGGTCTTTCAGATAGGCCAGCGAGCTGTGGCCGGTACCAAAATCATCAATCGCCAGCCGCACGCCAATCTCATGCAGCTGCGCGACGACTGTCTGATCGATCACCGGCAACGCATCGCGTTCGGTCAGCTCTACCACCAGCTTCGGCAGCGGATTGGCCGGCCACCAGATGCGCTGTAGATCCTCGACAATCGCCCGCTCACGGAAGTGGCTGGCCGCCACGTTAATGGCGATGTGGAAAGAGGGGCACTGCGGCAGATTTGGCAGCTCATCAACCGCTTTGGCAATGACAAAGCGCGTCAGCGGCGCAATTAAGTTTTGCCGCTCCGCCAGCGGGATAAACACATCCGGGGCGATCCAGCCCTGACGGGGATTGTGCCAGCGCAGCAGCAGTTCAATGCCGTCGCACTCACCGCTCTTTGCATTAATCAGCGGCTGGCAGTAGACCATGAACTCATTGGCGGTAATGCCATAGCTAATCTGCCAGCTCAGGCTCATACGGTTGGCCGTGGCCAGCCAGACAATATACCCCATTAGCAAACTGAGCAGCACCGCCAGCGGCAGCTGGGAAGGCAGTGTATTCAGCGCCAGGCGCGCCGGAGAAGGGCCATACAGCGTAATACTGAATGGATAACGTAACGATGCCTGATCGTAAGCGACCTCATCCTCAGAGGGCACCGTGTGCTCAATCAGCGGATTACCGTACTCCAGGCTCTGGCCGCCGACGTTAAAGATCGCCCGCTCAACCCACGGCAACTGCGGCTCCAGCAGATAATTGGTCATCAGCTCAATGTTGATGATCTGCAGCAGGCCATCGTGATTATCCAGCGATTTGGGCGTCCACAGCAGCAGCACCGGCGATCCTTTCAGCAGGTAGTCGTCGGTGGAGAGCAGCATACGCTGATTATTAAGCGCCAGTTCAGGATAGGTCTGACTGAACGAGAGATTACGTGGGCCGTAAATGCTGGAGCAGTAGATAGTGTCATTCTGCACCAGCAGCACGGTACGCACCGTCTGCAGAGCGGCAATCTTCTCAATCAGCGGATAACGCACCTGCGAGCAGGAAACACCCACCAGGCCCAGCGTGTTATTGGCGGAGACATCCAGCGGTGAAAACATGCGGTCAAAGCGTTCAATGGCGCGGGTGGCAAAGTTAAGTGACTGTTGCTCAATGCGTGACTTCTCTTCGATATAGCGAAAAGTCAGGGTCAGAACCAGAACCAGCGCCGCGATCACCAGCGCAATAAGCAGTCGCTTACGGCGGAATTGACCCACAAATTGCTGGGGAATGAGCATCAGTAACCACCTTGCAAATACAAAGATTGAAGCCAAATTAACGTGAAGGTTATCGGCATAGCGGCGGCCAGGTTTAGCGCGGCCGAATAAAAAAGGCGGCACTAAAAAATCGCGCGGCCACTAAGGGCCGCGCGCAAAATTAATGTAACTGGTTTACTCACTGCGAGGTAGAGCTAACAGCAGAAATAAACGGCGATCGCTGCATTTATCCGCAGCGAAGCGTTTAATCACACTGCACTTTAATGGCGAGGCCGCCGCGTGACGTTTCGCGGTATTTGGCGTTCATGTCTTTGCCGGTTTCGTACATGGTCTCGATCACTTTATCCAGCGACACGCGGGGCTCGCTGGTGCGGCGCAGCGCCATACGGGCAGCGTTAATTGCTTTCACCGAGGCAATGGCGTTGCGCTCAATGCACGGCACCTGTACCTGACCGGCCACCGGATCGCAGGTCAGCCCCAGGTTATGCTCCATGCCGATCTCTGCCGCCACGCACACCTGCTCCGGGCTGGCGCCCAGCAGCTCGGCAAGCCCGGCTGCGGCCATCGAACAGGCGACGCCCACTTCGCCCTGACACCCCACTTCGGCACCGGAGATCGACGCATTCATTTTATACAGCACGCCAATGGCGCCGGAGGCCAGGAAGTAGCGGATGAAAATATCCGGCGTCACGGTTTCAATAAAGTGATCGTAATAGGCCAGCACCGCCGGCACGATGCCGCAGGCGCCGTTGGTGGGTGCAGTGACAACACGACCACCGGCTGCATTCTCTTCATTGACCGCCAGGGCAAACATGTTCACCCAATCGATGACATTCATCGGATCGTTAGAGTGCTTGGTCGAGGAGACCAGCAAGCGGCGCAGCGAAGCCGCACGGCGTGGCACGCGCAGGGGTCCCGGCAACACACCCTCGGTATTCAGGCCGCGGTCGATACAGGCCTGCATGGTCTGCCACACATTGGTGAAGTAGTCATAGATCTCTTCACGGCTGTGCAGCGCCAGTTCATTCTTCATCACTACGCCAGAGAGCGACATGCCGGTCTCGCGGCAGTGGCCAAGCAGCTCTTTGGCCGAGTTGAACGCGTACGGCACCAACACTTCATCCAGCACCGACTGGCCGAAATGCGCCTCATCCACGATAAAGCCGCCGCCAATCGAGTAGTAAGTTTTACTCTCGATCAGTAGATCGCCCGCGAAGGCGTAAAGCGTCATGCCATTCTCGTGCAGCGACAGGTTTTCACTGCGGAACACCATGCCGCCTTCGCGCGGGAAGTCCACTTCGCGGGCACCGTTTGCCAGCAGCAAACGTTCACGGGTTTCAACATCTTTGATAAAGGCCGGGATGCTATCAATGTCCACGGTTGCGGGCTCAAATCCCGCCAGGCCCATGATGATAGCAATGTCTGTATGGTGACCCTTACCGGTGAGAGACAGCGATCCATAGACATCAACCGCTATGCGCGTCACATCCTGCAGTTTGCCCTGGTCGATCAGCAGGTCAACAAACTGTTTGCCCGCTTTCATCGGACCAACGGTATGCGAACTGGATGGGCCAATGCCCACTTTGAACATGTCAAAAACACTAATCACCGGCGACACTCCTCACAAATCTTATTTTCTACGGCGCAAGCCGTTAATGCGGCTAATAGTAATCGTCCGCGCGCGGTCGCGAGTAGCTTTTCGCATGAAATAAACTAATTATAAACCACAGAAATAGTTATCCATTTCCACAGTTGTGAACGGGATCTGATTTTCGGGGAACCACGAACGAGACGGGAATCAGGGCAGGGCGATCTGCTGGCCGAGGGCGCGAATGATGCCAGCCGTCATGCCCCAGATAAAATAATCTTCATACCACGAGAGCCACACCTGATGCTGGCGGTGACCACGCCGCAGCGTCAGCCCGCTGTAGCGGCTGAGTCGCAACGCTTCATCGAGCGGCATGGTAAAGGCGCTCTCCACTTCATCCGGATTGAGGTGAAGCGCCAGATCGCGGGGAATAATGCCTACCACGGGCGTGACGGCAAAACCGGTGCTGCTGGTGACCGGAGGCAGCACGCCAATCACCTGTACCTGCTGCGGATCGATACCGACCTCCTCCTGCGCTTCACGCAGCGCGGTATGGATGAGCGAGGTATCCGTGGCATCCTGCATGCCGCCGGGAAACGCGACCTGACCGGCGTGTTTACGCAGCTGCGCAGAGCGGCGCGTCAGTAACAGGCCAGGCTGCGCGCTGTCGATCACCGGCACCAGCACGGCCGCGCGCCGGCCGCTCATCACGCGGGTGGTGACGCCTACCGGCGGTTGCAGCATAAAGCGGCTGAGGAACTGCTCCAGCGTCAGCGCCATCTCAGTGCGTCTCCTGCAGGCTGGGGAGAATCCGGTTCACCTTATGAAAAGTCTCCTGATACTCCGCATCCAGTTCGCTATCAGCCACAATGCCGCCGCCTGCGGCGCAGTACAGCGTTTGGTTCTCGGCAATCAGGGTACGGATGGTGATGCTGGTGTCCATGCGACCGCACAGGCTGAGATAGCCAATGCTGCCACACCAGGCGTTACGGCGCTGGGGTTCCAGCTCTTCAATGATCGCCATCGCGCGAATTTTTGGCGCGCCGGTAATCGAGCCTCCGGGGAAACAGGCGCGCAGCAGATCGCTGGCGTGCAGATGTTCAGGCAGGCGTGCACGCACGGTGCTGACCAGATGGTGTACCGCCGGGAACGGCTCTACCACGAACAGCTCCGGCACGCTCACGCTGCCCGGCACAGCCACCCGGCCGATATCATTACGCAGCAGATCGACAATCATCAGATTTTCGGCGCGATCTTTCTCTGCATGGGCGAGTTTTTCCGCCTGCAGACGATCGGCCTCCGCATCACTCAGGCGCGGCAGCGTCCCTTTAATCGGGCGGGTCTCAATGTCGTGCTGCTGCAGCGAGAGAAAACGTTCGGGTGAGAGGCTCAGCAGGGCGCTGTGAGGCAGACGAATAAAGGCGCTGAACGGGGCGCGGTTAGCGCGGTTTAGGCGCAGGAAAGCCTGCCACTCATCGCCATGGTAGGTGGCCTGAAAGCGCTGTGCCAGGTTGACCTGATAGCAGTCACCGGCCTGAATATAGTCCTGAACCGCCTGGAAGCGCGCGGCGTACTGCGCAAAGCTCAGGCTGGATTGCCACTCACTCGTGAGCATAAACGGCCGCGGCTGCGGCACGGCCTGGCGCTGTAACCACTGCCAGCGCCGTTCAGCGTCCCCGAGCGAAACCAGCGTCAGCGTCTGTTTATGGTGATCGGCGATCAGCGCCCAGTCGTAGATCCCCACGGCCATGTCTGGCGTGGTGAGATCCTGCTGTGCAATTTGCGGTAGCGTCTCGAAACGCCGCCCGAGATCATACCCAAACAGACCAAGCGCGCCGCCCTGAAACGGCAGGTCAGCATTGAACGCAGGCGTAATGTTCAGCGCATCCAGCTGCTGCTGCACCAGAGACAGCGGATCATCCTCTGAATCATATTCGCCCGCGTGGCTGACAATGCAGGTGCGGTTGCCCTGTGTGGTCAGCGTAGTGAGCGGATCGGCAGTGAGAATATCAAACCGGTTATCCGCATGTTCGGCCTGACCGGAGGTCAGCAGCATCGCCCACGGACGATGGGCCAGGGTAGAGAAGCGGTGCAGTAGCGTATCCGGCGTATACTTGAGCGAGAGGGTTTTCACAATCATCGGGCAAATCAGTTCAGCAGGCAGGCGCGTAGCCTGGCATATTTTTTTGTCGCTGGCACCTGTTTGTTCGGCGTGGAATAATGCGCGCCCGATGTTAACCAGGAGTGAACCATGTTTTCAGGTCTTCCGGCTTTATCCCACGAACAGCAGCAGCAGGCGGTAGAACGTATCCAGGAGCTGATGGCCGGCGGCATGTCCAGCGGTCAGGCGATTACTCAGGTAGCACAGGAGATCCGTCAGAACCATAAGGGTGAGGCGATCCGGGCGCGTTTCGAAGACGACGAGGATGACGACGAATAGCGCCCGAACCCGGTTACAGCGCAGCGATAATTTTGATTTCGACTTTATACTTCGGATTCATCAGGCCCGCCTGCACCGTACAGCGTACCGGCGCATTACCCGGTGAAACCCACGCATCCCAGGCGCGGTTCATGGCCGGGAAATCCTCTTTCTCCACCAGAAAAATAGTGGCGTCAAGGATCTTACTCTTGTCCGAGCCGACGCGCGCCAGAATACGGTCAATCACCGCCAGCGCATTGGCGGTTTGCGCTTCGGCATCCGCATCCAGATTCTCCGGCACGCTGGTGTAATAGACGGTCTGGTCGTGAACAACGGCTTCTGACATGCGGTGCTCGGGATCGATACGCGTAATAGTCATGCTTTTCTCCTTTATTTTCGCTGCGCTAGCCTGCCATATCCGGCAGGCGGCTGTCATCTGTTGTGGTCGCCTTCCGGGAATCCTGACATAATTACAGTGGTTTTTTGTGTAATCGGTGAGGGTGTGTGGCAGACGATTTTGCAGCAGATGGCGCATTAGCGCAGGGGATTCCGGGCTTTAAACCGCGTGCAGCCCAGCGGGAGATGGCGCAGGCGGTGAGTGAAGCCGTCAAACGTGGCGGGGAGCTGGTGGTGGAAGCCGGCACCGGTACCGGGAAAACGTACGCGTATCTGGCGCCAGCGCTGCGGGCGAAAAAGAAGGTCATCGTCTCCACCGGTTCTAAAGCGCTGCAGGATCAGCTCTACAATCGCGATCTCCCTACCGTTGCCCGCGCGCTGAAGTTCAGCGGTAAAAGCGCATTGCTGAAAGGGCGTTCGAACTATCTCTGTCTTGAGCGACTTGAACAGCAGAATCAGGCCGGGGGCGATCTCACCGTGCAGGCGCTGGGTGATTTGATCAATGTGCGCAGCTGGTCATCGGAAACCGTTGACGGCGATGTCAGCAACTGCGCTGGGGTGGCAGAGGACAGCCCCATCTGGCCTTATGTTACCAGCACCAATGACAACTGCCTCGGTAGCGATTGTCCGCTGTACAAAGAGTGCTTTGTGGTTAAAGCGCGTAAAAAAGCCATGGATGCCGACGTGGTGGTGGTAAACCACCATCTGTTCCTCGCCGACCTGGTGGTAAAAGAGGGCGGTTTTGGCGAGCTGATCCCGGAAGCGGATGTGATGATCTTCGATGAAGCGCATCAGCTGCCGGATATCGCCAGTCAATATTTTGGTCAGCAGCTCTCCAGCCGCCAGCTGCAGGATCTGGCCAAAGATATCATTCTCGCTTATCGCACCGAAGTGCGTGACGTGCAGCAGCTACAAAAGTCCGCCGATCGTCTGGCCCAGTGCGCACAGGATTTTCGCCTGACATTAGGTGAACCTGGCTTCCGCGGCAACCTGCGTGAGCTGCTAAACGACAACAACATCATGCGCATGTTTACGCTGCTGGATGATGCGCTGGAGCTCTGCTACGACGTGATTAAGCTCTCGCTCGGACGCTCCGCCTTACTGGATGCCGCTTTTGAACGCGCCGCGCTCTATCGTACCCGCCTGAAACGCCTGCGCGCGATTAATGAGCCGGGCTTCAGCTACTGGTATGAGTGCACCAGCCGCCACTTTACCCTGGCGCTAACGCCGCTTTCGGTTGCTGAACGTTTCCGTGAGGTGATGGATAACCGCAAAGCGGCCTGGGTGTTCACCTCCGCGACCCTGGCAGTGAATGAGCAGATGAGCCATTTTGCCAGCCGGCTGGGCGTGGAGCGCGCACAAACCCTCATCCTGGATAGCCCCTTTGACTACGCGCAGCAGGCGCTGCTCTGCGTGCCGCGCAACATGCCGGAACCTAACCATCCGGGCGGAGCGCGCCAGCTGGCGCGCATGATGAAGCCGCTGATTGATGCGAATAAAGGGCGCTGCTTCTTTCTCTGTACCTCGCACAAGATGATGCGTGAACTGGCCGCCGAGTTTCGCGCCTCTATGACGCTGCCGGTGCTGCTGCAGGGTGAGACCAGTAAAGGCCAGTTGCTCAAACAGTTTCTTGACGCCGGCAATGCGCTGCTGGTAGCGACCAGCAGCTTCTGGGAAGGGGTTGATGTGCGGGGCGATGCGTTGTCGCTGGTGATCATCGATAAGCTGCCGTTCACCTCGCCGGAAGATCCGCTGCTGAAAGCCCGCATGGAGGATTGCCGTCTGCGCGGGGGCGATCCGTTCAATGATGTGCAGCTGCCTGACGCGGTGATTACCCTGAAACAGGGGGTTGGCCGTCTGATCCGCGATACTGACGATCGCGGTGTACTGGTGATTTGCGACCAGCGGCTGGTCTCCCGCCCTTACGGTGGCCTGTTCCTGAACAGCCTGCCGCCAACGCCGCGCACCCGCGATCTGCAGCGGGCGATTGAATTTGTCCGCCTGCCAGAGAGTCACTAATTTGTGCCAGGCTGTGATAAGATGCGCGCCATTTTGATTCTCTGAGGTTGTTATGTCCGCCCGAATTTTAGCCCTGGACACCGCGACAGAAGCCTGTTCTGCCGCGCTGCTGAATCAGCAGCAGATCGATGCCCGTTTTGAGATCGCCCCGCGCGATCACACCCAACGTATTCTGCCGCTGGTGCAGACGCTGCTGCAGGCGCAGCAGCTTGACCTGACGGCGCTTGATGCGCTGGCCTTTGGCCGCGGGCCGGGCAGCTTTACCGGCGTGCGTATTGGCATCGGGATTGCGCAGGGGCTGGCGCTGGGCGCAAACCTGCCCATGATTGGCGTCTCGTCGCTGGCGACAATGGCACAGGGCGCATGGCGCTTAACCGGTGCGACGCGCGTACTGGCCGCCATTGATGCCCGCATGGGTGAAGTCTACTGGGCTGAGTATCAGCGTGACGCGCAAGGCAACTGGCAGGGCGCAGAGAGCGAAGCGGTTCTGAAGCCGGAAGCCGCGCAGGCCCGTATAGCTCAGCTGAGCGGCGAGTGGGCAACGGTTGGCACTGGCTGGCAGGCTTACCCGCAGCTGCTGCAGAGTAACGACACCCGGTTAACAACCACAGCAGTAACGCTGCCCGCCGCAGAAGATATGTTACCGCTGGCGCTGAGCGCCTGGCAGCGGGGTGAAACGGTCGCGGTGGAGCACGCCGAGCCGGTTTATCTGCGTAATGAAGTGGCATGGAAAAAGTTACCGGGCCGCTGATACGCCACGCAACTTATCACTGCACCTCCAGTCTAACTGAGAAATATCAGGAGAAGTGCTATGCCAATTAGTCGTAAAGGGATCTCTGGCGCGCTGTTAGCCTGTGCGATGTTGCTCAGCGGCTGCGTTTCAGTGCCAGATTCCATTAAAGGGAGTTCTCAGCTTCCACAGCAAGATTTACTGCGTGTAATGAACGCGCCCCAGCTCTATATCGGCCAGGAGTCGCGTTTTGGCGGCAAAGTGGTGAAAGTGACTAACCTGAACGGTTTAACCCGCCTGGAGATCGCCACGCAGCCGCTGGATGAGAGTGCGCGCCCGCGCCTGGGTGCAGCGTCGGTGGGCCGCATTTACGCTGACCTGCGCGGTTTTGTCGATCCGGTCGACGTCAACAATCAGTACATCACGGTGCTGGGCAACATCAAAGGCGTTGAAAAGGGTGAGATCGGGAAGGCGAATTACAACTTTGTGGTGGTCGATGTGCGCGGCTACCAGCGCTGGCATCTGACCCAGCAGGTGATGACGCCGCCGCAGCCAATCGATCCGTGGATCTGGTACGGTCCGTCGCGCCGTCATCCCGGCTACTGGGGACCGAACCCTTACTGGGGTATGAATACCGGTGGTCCGGCGCAGGTAGAGACCATTCTCACCGAGTAGGTGACACGAATATTTTTTACGGCCCGGTCGCGGTGCTCGCGAACGGGCTTTTTTATTGGGCGCGCAACCGATGCGCGAAATTTAGTGATGCGCTTCGCAACCTGAAAATGCCGAAACAGGCAAACTGGTACAATCAGTTAAAATATTGTTAACAACACTGATTGCAGAGGCAGCGATGGCTACGCAACAAGAATATCGGGGTGACTCTTTGAACAAGGTTTGGCTGAAACGCTATCCGCCAGATGTTCCTGCGGAAATTAATGCAGACCGCTATCCCTCTTTGGTCGATCTTTTCGAACACGCAACGCAGCAGTACGCCGATCAGGTGGCGTTTATCAATATGGGCCAGCCGATGACCTATCGTCAGCTGGAGCAGCAGAGCCGGGCGTTCGCCGCCTGGCTGCAGCAGGGGCTGGGCCTACAGCAGGGCGACCGTGTGGCGCTGATGATGCCCAACCTGCTGCAATATCCGGTAGCGCTGTTTGGCGTGTTACGCGCCGGTATGGTGGTGGTTAACGTTAATCCACTCTATACGCCGCGCGAGCTTAAGCACCAGCTGAACGACAGCGGCGCCAGTACAATTGTGATTGTTTCGAACTTTGCGCATACGCTGGAGAAGGTGGTAGCAGAGACGCCCATTAAACACGTGATGCTGACGCGCATGGGCGATCAGCTGGCGCCGGTTAAAGCCACGCTGGTTAACTTTGTGGTGAAGTACGTTAAAAAGCTGGTGCCGAAATATCATCTGCCCGGCGCCGTACCGTTCCGCCATGCGCTCCAGCAGGGGGCTCTTCTGAGCTACCGTCGCCCGACGGTGCGCAATGAGGATCTCGCCTTCCTGCAGTATACCGGCGGGACGACCGGCGTGGCGAAAGGCGCGATGCTAACCCACGGCAATATGCAGGCCAACCTGGAGCAGACTAAAGCGACCTACGGCAAGCTGCTGCGCCCCGGTAAAGAGCAGGTGGTGACCGCGCTGCCGCTCTACCATATCTTTGCGCTGACGGTAAACGGCCTGCTGTTTCTCGATCTTGGCGGCACTAACCTGCTGATTACCAATCCGCGTGATATTCCCGGTTTTGTGAAAGAGCTGAGTAAATTCCCGTTCACCGCCATCACCGGTGTCAATACACTGTTCAACGCGCTGCTGAACGATAGCAACTTCAACAAGCTTGATTTCTCCACGCTGCGCCTTTCTGCCGGTGGCGGCATGGCGGTGCAAAAAGCGGTGGCGGAGCGCTGGGAGAAGCTGACCGGCCACTATCTGCTGGAGGGCTATGGCCTGACCGAGTGCTCCCCGCTGGTATCCGTGAACCCGTATGACATTACCTGCCACACCGGCAGTATCGGTCTTCCTGTACCCTCCACCGACGTACGCATCGTTGATGATGAAGATCGTGATGTGCCGCCGGGTGAACCGGGCGAGCTGTGCATCCGCGGTCCGCAGGTGATGGTGGGCTACTGGCAGCGTCCGGAAGCCACGGAAGAGGTGCTAAAAAATGGCTGGCTGCATACCGGTGATATTGTTACCGTTGATGCTGAAGGCTTTATCCGCATTGTCGATCGCAAAAAAGACATGATTCTGGTCTCGGGCTTTAACGTATATCCTAATGAGATTGAAGATGTGCTGATGCAGCATCCGAAAGTGCGTGAAGCTGCGGCCATTGGCGTGCCAAGCGATCTCTCTGGTGAAGCGGTAAAAGTGTGCATCGTGAAAAAGGATGCCTCGCTCACCAAAGATGAGGTGCTGGATCACTGCCGGCGTCAGCTCACCGGTTATAAAGTGCCGAAGATTATTGAGTTTCGCGACGAGCTGCCTAAAACCAACGTGGGCAAAATTCTGCGCCGCGAATTGCGTGATGAGGCGAAGCGGGAAGGGCAGTAAGCTGCCCGCTCCCTTCAGGTTAACGCCGGCACAGTCCGGCGTTTTTATTGCTTTTAACATGGAGCGCTGCGCGGAGTTTGCCGCAGCGAGAACATAACGTGAATTACACCCTGATCGACCAAAACGACCAACTGGCTGCCGTGTGCCAGCAGGCACGCCAGCACGCCGCCGTGGCGCTGGATACGGAATTTGTGCGGACCCGCACCTACTATCCTCAGCTGGGGCTGATTCAGCTGTTTGATGGCGAGCAACTGGTTCTGATCGATCCCTTGCCTATCAGTGACTGGGCGCCTTTTGTTGCCCTGCTGCAGGATAAGCAGGTCACCAAATTCCTGCACGCCGGTGGCGAAGACCTTGAGGTATTTCTGCACCGCTTTGCCTGCCTGCCTGACCCGATGGTCGATACGCAAATTCTGGCGGCGTTTGCCGGCCAGCCGCTGTCGTGGGGCTTTGCCTCAATGGTTAATCACTTTACCCGGATTGAGCTGGATAAGAGCGAAGCGCGTACCGACTGGCTGGCCCGTCCGCTGACCGAGCGTCAGTGCCAGTATGCGGCTGCCGATGTGGCCTACCTGTTGCCGATCGCGCATCAGTTGGTGGCGCAGACGGAGGCCGCAGGCAATATGGCGGCAGCGCTGAGCGAGTGCGAGACGCTGTGCCAGCGGCGTCTGGATGTGCTGCAGCCGGAGGAGGCGTGGCGCGATATCACCAATGCCTGGCAGCTGCGTCCGCGTCAGCTGGCGGCGCTGCAGCGTCTGGCGGCCTGGCGACTGAACATTGCCCGACAGAAAGATATGGCGGTTAACTTTGTGGTGCGTGAAGAGAATCTGTGGAAGGTCGCGCGCTTTATGCCGGGCAGCCTGGGCGAGCTTGACCATCTGGGTTTGAACGGCCATGAGATTCGCTTCCACGGTAAAGCGCTGGTCGCTATGGTGGCGGAAGCGCAGGCGCAGGATGAAGCTACGCTGCCGGCACCGCTGCCGAACCTGATCGATCATGCGCACTATAAGCAGGCGTTCAAAGCCATCAAGGCGCTGGTGCTCAAGGTGAGTGAAGAGACGGGTTACAGCCAGGAGCTCCTGGCTTCACGGCGCCAGATTAATCAGGTGCTTAGCGTACACTGGGGGCTGAAAAGCGCGACACGAACGCCGGAGCTGTTAACCGGCTGGCGGGGCGAGGTGCTGAAAGCAGGCATCGACGAGATTTTACAGGCGCTGTAAGCCGCACGTTTTCCCCTGCGCGGTGACGCAGGGGAAAATCATGAGCCGGCTTCTGTCATTTAGGGACGTCTTCCGTCTCCGGCAGGGTCACGTTGAGCTCAAGGATAGAGATATCATCCCCTTTCTGATCCAGCTGTACCGTGACCATATCCGGGTCAATTTTCACGTATTTACAGATCACTTCCAGAATATCGCGCTTCAGCTGCGGCAGGTAGTGGGGCTCACTGTCGCCCCTTCTGCGTTCGGCCACGATGATTTGCAGCCGTTCCTTGGCGATGTTGGCTGTGTTCTTCTTACGGGATAAAAAGAAATCAAGTAATGCCATTGGTTATCCCCCGAACAGGCGTTTCAGGAAACCCTTCTTCTCTTCTTCAATAAAGCGGAAGGGGCGTTCTTCGCCAAGCAGGCGGTCTACGGTATCAGCATACGCTTTACCGGCGTCAGAGTTCGCATCAAGGATCACGGGCTCACCCTGGTTAGAGGCGCGCAGCACTGACTGATCTTCCGGAATCACGCCGACCAGCGGAATGCGCAGGATCTCCAGCACATCTTCCATGCTCAGCATGTCGCCACGGGTTACGCGGCCCGGGTTGTAACGGGTCAGCAGCAGGTGCTCTTTCACCGGCTCCTGGCTGTTTTCTGCACGACGTGATTTGGAGGAGATGATGCCGAGGATGCGGTCAGAGTCACGCACGGAAGAGACTTCCGGGTTGGTGGTGATGATCGCCTCATCTGCAAAGTAGAGCGCCATCAGCGCACCGGTTTCGATACCGGCCGGCGAATCGCAGACGATGAAGTCAAACTCCATGGCGGTCAGGTCGTTCAGGACTTTCTCTACGCCTTCACGCGTCAGTGCGTCTTTATCGCGGGTTTGTGAAGCCGGCAGAATGTAGAGCTGCTCGGTGCGCTTATCGCGGATCAGCGCCTGGTTCAGGGTGGCATCGCCCTGGATGACGTTAACAAAGTCATACACTACGCGGCGTTCACAGCCCATGATCAGATCAAGGTTACGCAGACCGATATCAAAATCGATCACGACGGTTTTTTTGCCCTTCTGCGCTAACCCTGTGGCGATGGCCGCGCTTGACGTGGTCTTGCCAACGCCCCCTTTACCTGATGTAACTACAATAATGCGTGCCATAAATGTTGATTTCCTTAACGAAAGAAAAGGGGCCTAATTAAGTGTCTGGATAGTGAGCGCGCCGTCTGTCAAACACAGCCGCGCCGCTTTCCCGAAGAATTCCGCCGGAATCTGATCCATGATCCAATACTCTCCGGCAATGGAGACCAACTCTGCGGCGAGGTTGGTACTAAAAATCTGGCAGTCACGATCGCCGCTGGCGCCCGCCAGCGCACGGCCGCGCATCATGCCATAAATGTGGATGTTGCCGTCTGCCACCAGCTCTGCACCGGCGCTGACGCTGCTGGTCACAATAAGATCGGCATTGCGCGCGTAAATCTGCTGCCCCGAGCGTACCGGCGTATTCACGATGCGCGTTTTGCTGGCCGTTTCAACCACCGCAGGCGGCGCAATCGCTTCGGCTTCCGGTGCGTCGGGAAGTTTACGGTTCTCCTTGCCTTCGGACAGAACCGGTAAGCCGGCGCGGGCAATCATCTTTTTCAGGGCTTCATCTTTACAGCCGCTGACGCCAACGATACGTAAACCGGTGGCACTGACCGCCTGCTGCATCTGCTTCCAGTTGATCTCGCCATTCAGCGCGGACACGTTCAGCACAACCGGGGCATTGAGCAGAAAAGCCGGCGCCTGGTCGATCTTGTCCTGCAGCGCCTGACGAATCACCTCGGGTTGCGAATGGTGCAGATGAACAACTGACAGGGTAAAACTGCTGCCCTTGAATTCGATTGGCGATTGCGACATCTGTGCTGGCTCAGTCCTGTTTTACGACCTAAAGATGAACGTCGATAAAATCGGCATTAACATCAGCGGGTCAATATTCGAAGTTCTGCAAGCATGTTATAGTTACTGCTATATTCAGGCAAGTGACGCCCATGGTTAATTCGAGTAAAAAATATGTTTTGTGTGATCTATAGAAGCCCGCAACGCGAACAGACTTATCTTTATGTAGAAAAAAAAGACGATTTTTCGCGCGTCCCGGAGGCGCTGCTGCGTGGCTTTGGCAAACCGCAGCTTGCGATGGTGCTGTCACTCGACAAGCGTGACAAGCTGGCTAACGCGGATATCAATAAAGTGAAGCAGGGTTTAAGCGAGCAGGGTTATTATTTGCAAATCCCACCGCCGGTCGAAAGTTTGCTCAACATTCACCTTGAACAGGGTAAAGAAGTTTAATTCAGATTCATCTGTAAAAATATATCCTGTAAATATAATCAGTGCTCTGCCATTAATTACTCGCCCGCATTAATTCTTATTGTGGGCAATTATCGCCAGCGAAAGTAGATAGCGTGGTGAACAAATAACGACTTTTGGCAATTTCCGTCACGCCGGTCGCGTTAAACCCGCTAATATATTCTTCCACAACCTGCCGCGTTCCGGCGGTTGTTCTGACTTCCCGCCAGCCTCACTGGCATCAAACACAACTCAAGCAGGGGAATAGCATGTATCAGCATCGTAACTGGCAGGGCGCTCTGTTGGACTATCCGATCAGCAAAGTGGTTTGCGTTGGCAGCAACTATGCGAAGCATATTAAGGAGATGGGCAGCGCCACGCCGGCAGAACCCGTGGTGTTCATTAAACCGGAAACGGCGGTCTGTGACCTGCGCCAGCCGCTGTCGATCCCGGCTAATTTCGGCGAGGTGCATCATGAAGTTGAGCTGGCGGTGCTGATTGGCGCCACCCTCAAGCAGGCAACGGAAGCGCACGTGGCCAAAGCGATTGCCGGTTATGGTGTGGCGCTGGATCTGACCCTGCGCGATCTGCAGGCGGGCTTTAAGAAGGCCGGTCAGCCGTGGGAGAGAGCCAAGAGCTTTGATAATGCCTGTCCGCTCTCCGGTTTTATCCCGGTGACCGAGTTCAGCGGCGATCCGCAGGATACCGAGCTGAAGCTGGTGATTAACGGGGAAGTACGGCAGCAGGGCAGCACCGCCGATATGATCCATAAAATTCTGCCGCTGATTGCCTATATGAGCCAGTATTTCACCCTGCGCGCCGGTGACGTGATTCTGACCGGTACGCCGGAGGGCGTGGGCCCGCTGCGTTCAGGCGATAAGCTGGAGGTTTCTCTGGCGGGTCACGGTATTACCACGCGCGTGCTGTAATACTTGCATCTCCGCACCTGAAGCTTTATAAGGTGCGGTTTTGTTGCACAACCCGGACCGCCACTATGACCGAACAACCTTTCTGGCAGACAAAACGCCTTGACCAAATGAACGACGCAGAGTGGGAATCGCTGTGTGACGGCTGCGGGCAGTGCTGTCTGAATAAGTTGCAGGATGCGGATACCGATGAGATTTACTTCACTAACGTCGCCTGCAATCAGCTGAACATCAAGACCTGCCAGTGCCGTAACTATGAGCGCCGCTTTGAGTATGAAGAGGATTGCATCAAGCTGACGCGTGAGAATCTGACCACGTTTAACTGGCTGCCGCGCACCTGCGCATATCGCCTGTTAGGTGAAGGCAAGGGGTTGCCACAGTGGCATCCGCTGATTGCCGGTTCGAAGAGGGCGATGCATGCGCAGCGTATCTCGGTGCGCTTTATTGCGGTGCGCGAGAGTGAAGTGCGTGACTGGGAAGATCACATCATTGACCGGCCGGATCGCAACGGCTGACAAAAAAACAGGCAGCTGCGGCTGCCTGTGTTGTTTCTGCTTAGCGCCCGAACAGGTCGCGGCGTTTTGGCTTAAAGGGTTGGGCAATCAGCACCAGCGCACCTACAAGCAGATAAGCGGCGAAGATAACGATCATCCACTGCGGCATGCTCCAGGTGAGGAAGGTCCAGCCACGCTCCGCGCAATCGCCGCTGGCGACAAAGACCGAAGGCAGCCACCTATCCAGCGGCAGCCAGCTCGGGAAGCGGGCGGCGAAATCGCAGGTGACAAATGGGTTAGGGTGCAGCTGAATCATGGTGTGTTCATACGAGAGGCGTAACCCCTCGATCGCACTGTAGAGCCAGATCACTATCGCTACCCAGCGCAGTGGCGTTTTCGGGGCAATCGCACCGACGATGCCTGCGCCCATGACGCCAAAAAGGGCACAACGTTCGTAGATACACATCACGCAGGGTTTGAGCCCCATGACGTGTTGAAAGAACAGCGCAACCAGTTCAAAAGCGAGTGCAGTTAGCGCCAGTAATAACCAGGCACCGCGTCCACGCGAGCATTGATTCAAGTATCGCAACATATTGCCTATCCAGTAGCCATCAATGTCTGGCAGTGTAAACCAAAAGCGTACCCGTGCCAGCCTGGCAACGGGAAAAAATCATGTATAAAAATGACTTAACCCTGATCCAGACCAATAAACGCCTGAGGATCGCACACGGCATCAAAAGTGTCGCGATAAGCGCAGCGCAGGTAATGGCATTTTCAGACCTATTGCCGCTGAATTTTGCGCCAGTGCGCGCTTTTAATCAGTTCGCAGGCTATTTCCGCTATAACCCCTCTGGTATGATGAGTATCATTACGACAAAGAAAGCAATGAGAAATAAATGCTATGGTGATTAAGGCACAGAGCCCTGCAGGATTCGCTGAAGAGTACATAATTGAAAGCATCTGGAACAGCCGTTTTCCGCCAGGGTCGATCCTTCCTGCCGAACGTGAGCTTTCTGAACTGATTGGCGTGACCAGAACCACACTGCGTGAAGTGCTGCAGCGCCTGGCGCGCGATGGCTGGCTGACCATTCAGCACGGTAAACCCACGCGCGTTAATGATTTCTGGGAAACGTCTGGCCTCAATATCCTTGAAACGCTCGCCCGCCTCGATCACGATAGCGTGCCGCAGCTGATTGATAATCTGCTTTCGGTACGTACCAATATCTCCTCTATTTTTATCAGCCGTGCGCTGCGTCACCATCCGGAAAAAGCCCGTGAGGTGCTGGAGAGTGCCCTGAGTGAACACGATCAGGCTGAAGCTTACACCGAGCTGGATTACCGCGTGTTTCGCGGTCTGGCCTTTGCGTCCGGCAATCCGATTTATGGCCTGATTCTGAACGGTCTGAAAGGGCTGTATACCCGTGTAGGCCGCCACTACTTCTCAAATCCGGAAGCCCGCGAAGTGGCGCGCACCTTCTATCGCCAGCTGGCCGATTTGTGCGGCCAGCAGCCGACGCAGGATCAGATTGTGGATTGCGTACGCGCGTATGGCCGTCGCAGCGGTGAGATCTGGCACAGCATGCAGAAGAGCATGCCGGATGATTTAGGCAGTAAGCGCTAGACGAAGTTTGCAGTTAACTGAAAGTGCACGTCATCCCTGGTGTTATAGCACTCGTGTTGGTCGGAAGGGCGGTTGAGCACGCCCGGATCGGCAACACCCGCTCCCTGCGGGCCTCGGCACGCGGCATCCTTGCCGCGTGACGTCCGGCTTAGCTCAATCGCCCTTCCTCCTTTCGGCATGAGTGCGACTTCCGGAACCTTTTCGGCATCTTAGCGTGAGAAAAATGGGCAATACGGTGACATTAAAAGCCAGGCCTCTCATGGCCTGGCATTCACACAAAGCGATGAACGTTTAGATGTGGATATATCCGGACGACAGAGATTGTTACAGTACCGAGCCCCGCGCCGGACACCGGTCCAGCAGCTCCACGCTGCCATCCTCATTCTGCTGCTCCAGATTGACGTCAAAGCCCCACAGGCGATGCACATGTTTCAGCACCTCACGGCGGCTCTTATCCAGTGGTGCACGCTGCTGCGGGACATAACGCAGCGTCAGCGAGCGATCGCCCCGCAGGTCAACGTTATAGACCTGAATATTGGGCTCCAGATTACTCAGGTTATACTGCGCTGACAGCTGCTGGCGAATCGCACGATAACCGGCCTCATCATGAATCGCCGCAATCTCCAGATAGTTATTGCGATCGTCATCCATCACCGTAAACAAACGGAAATCACGCATCACTTTGGGCGAGAGGAACTGGCTGATAAAGCTCTCATCTTTAAACTCGCGCATGGCGAAATGCAGCGTCTTCAGCCAGTCAGAACCAGCGATATCCGGGAACCAGTAACGATCCTCTTCCGTTGGCGACTGGCAGATACGCTTGATATCCTGGAACATCGCAAAGCCCAGCGCATAAGGGTTAATACCGTTATACCACTGGCTGTTATACGGCGGCTGGAACACCACGTTAGTATGGCTATGCAGAAACTCCATCATAAAGCGCTCAGACACTTTCCCCTCATCGTAGAGATGATTCAGGATGGTATAGTGCCAAAACGTTGCCCAGCCCTCGTTCATCACCTGCGTCTGTTTCTGCGGATAAAAATACTGGCTGACCTTACGCACAATGCGCAGCACTTCGCGCTGCCATGGTTCCAGCAGCGGCGCATTCTTCTCCATAAAGTACAGTAAATTCTCCTGAGGCTCTGATGGGTAGCGCGCCGCTTCAACCTGAGCAAACTCTTTCTCTTTGCGCGGCAGGGTGCGCCACAGCGTATTCACCTGGCTCTGCAGATACTCTTCGCGACTTTTCTGACGCGCTTTCTCCTCCTGCAGCGAAATCTTTTGCGGGCGCTTATACCGATCCACGCCGTAGTTCATCAGCGCATGACAGGAGTCCAGTAACCGCTCCACCACTTCAACGCCATAACGCTCTTCGCAATCAGAGATGTAGTTACGCGCAAACAGCAGGTAATCCACAATGGAACTGGCATCCGTCCAGCTGCGGAACAGATAGTTATTCTTGAAAAAGGAGTTATGCCCGTAGCAGGCATGGGCCATCACCAGCGCCTGCATGGTCATGGTGTTCTCTTCCATCAGGTAAGCAATACAGGGGTTAGAGTTAATGACAATCTCGTAGGCGAGACCCTGCTGCCCATGCTTGTAACGCTGTTCGGTTTCGATGAACTTCTTGCCGAATGACCAGTGCGCGTAGTTGATGGGCATCCCGACGCTGGAGTAAGCGTCCATCATCTGTTCGGAGGTGATCACTTCGATTTGGTGCGGGTAGGTATCGAGCCCATAGCTTTTCGCCACCCGGTCGATCTCTGCCAGATAGACATCCAGCAGCTCAAAGGTCCAGTCGGGTCCATCACTGAGTCGTTTACTGCTTCGGGTTGGCTCGTCAAAGATTGTCGTCATAGCGCACCTCTGTTTTGCAAGCGGCAGGCCAGGGCCTGTCACGATCGTTTAAGGCTTCATCCTGAGAAAGACAGCCCAAAGGAACTGAGCGAACACTTCAATGATAGTCCACTGTCGCTTATCCGATCGGTGAACTCAATCGAATTCTTTTGGCACAAAATCATCTTGTTAGCAGTGTAAAAGAGGCTGCTGTTGGCAATTGCTGATATATAGCAACAAACCAGGATAATATCCTGTTTATAAGCGCTTTATATGAGAGCGGCGCTTTCTCCTGTAAAAAGAGAAAAGCACTGCCTGCCGCATAATAAACGGCTGGTTAATGGATTTTTGGCATAAAAAATTCTGATTTTTGACGGCGTGCATGATTTCAGTGTGCAGTTTGGTAAAAAACATGTGAAATAACGCCGTCGAATGTAATATCAATCTGACTTTCTGGTTGTGCTGAATCAGAAGGTGATACCAGTTAATTATGCTTTGCCGCGAAGAGGGGCTTATGCGCGTAGTCATTTTAGGTAGTGGTGTAGTAGGAGTAGCCAGCGCGTGGTATCTGGCACAGGCAGGGCATGAGGTCACGGTCATCGACCGCCAGCCCGCAGCAGCGCTGGAGACCAGCGCTGGCAATGCCGGACAGATCTCACCGGGCTATGCCGCGCCCTGGGCCGCGCCTGGCGTGCCGCTCAAAGCCGTTAAATGGATGTTCCAGAAACATGCGCCGCTGGCGGTACGCCTTGATGGCAGTAAATTCCAACTGGAGTGGATGTGGAACATGCTGCGAAACTGCGACATGCGCCACTATCAGGAGAACAAAAGTCGCATGGTGCGCATTGCCGAGTACAGCCGCGACTGCCTGAAAGCGCTGCGCGCCAGCACCGGTATCGCTTATGAGGGCCGTCAGGGTGGCACGCTGCAGCTTTTCCGTACTCAGCAGCAGTTTGACAGCGCCAGCAAAGACATGGCCGTCCTGAAAGAGGCCGGTGTGCCCTACGAACTGCTGGAGGCGCACCAGTTGCACAGCGTTGAGCCGGCGCTGGCTGCCACCGCGCACAAGCTTACCGGTGGGCTGCGCCTGCCCAACGATGAAACCGGGGATTGCCAGCTGTTTACCCAGCGTCTGGCCGCAATGGCCGCTGAGGCGGGCGTAACCTTCCGCTATAACCTTTCGGTGGATCAGTTATTACGCGAAGGTAACCGTATTTATGGTGTGAAGTGCGGTGACGAGGTGATCAAAGCCGATGCTTACGTTGTGGCGTTTGGATCTTACTCCACGGCGCTGCTGCACGATATCGTTCAGATTCCGGTTTATCCGCTGAAGGGCTACTCGCTCACTATCCCGATCAAAAATCCACAGGCGGCACCGGTCTCTACCATTCTGGATGAGACCTATAAAGTGGCGGTCACACGCTTTGACGATCGCATTCGCGTCGGCGGCATGGCGGAGATTGTTGGTTTTAACACCAAACTGTTACCGGCACGACGTGAAACGCTGGAGATGGTGGTCAGCGATCTCTATCCTGAAGGCGGTTTTACAGAACAGGCTACATTCTGGACCGGCCTGCGTCCGATGACGCCCGATGGTACGCCAATTGTCGGGCGCACGCCGCTCTCCAATCTCTGGCTGAACACCGGACACGGTACGCTGGGATGGACCATGGCCTGTGGATCCGGTCAGCTACTGGCCGATTTGATATCCGGCCAGAAACCGGCAATCGCCGCAGACGATCTCTCGGTGCTGCGCTATCTGCCGGGTTTTGCGCCACACTCCTCGCCGCTGCGTACCACCAGCGCCGCGCGCTGAGACATCAGGGAGAGTTACAACATGTCACGTCCTACCGGTGCCACGATCAATCAGCAGGCGCTGCGCCACAATCTGGCGGTCGTGCGCCAGGCGGCACCCCAATCGCGTGTCTGGTCGGTGGTGAAAGCCAACGCCTACGGTCACGGTATCGCCCGCGTATGGCACAGCCTGGCGGAGACGGATGGCTTCGCGCTGCTCAACATGGAAGAGGCGATTCTGCTGCGTGAGCAGGGCTGGAAAAAGCCCATCCTGCTGCTGGAGGGATTTTTCCATGCGGATGACCTTGCGCTGATTGATCGCTATCGCCTGACCACCAGCGTGCACAGCAACTGGCAGATTCAGGCGCTGGCCAAAGCGCAGCTCTCTGCGCCTGTGGATGTCTATGTCAAAATCAACAGCGGCATGAACCGTCTCGGTTTTCGTCCTGAACTGGCACAGGCGGCGTGGCAAAAGCTGCGCTCCTTACCAAACGTCGGTGAAATGACGCTGATGGCGCACTTTGCCGATGCGGAGAATCCGCAGGGGCTGGTTGAACCGATGAAGCGCGTCGCGCTGGCGGCGGAAGGGCTCGACTGCCCGCGTTCACTCTCGAATTCGGCCGCCACGCTTTGGCATCCGCAGGCGCATTTTGACTGGGTACGGCCTGGCATCATCCTCTATGGCGCTTCACCCAGTGGCGACTGGCAGGATATCGCCAGTACCGGACTGCAGCCGGTGATGACGCTCAGTAGCGAGATCATCGGTATACAGCAGCTGAGTGCCGGCGACGGCGTCGGCTACGGCTATCGCTATCATGCCGGTGCGTCACAACGCATCGGTATTGTGGCCTGTGGCTATGCTGATGGCTATCCGCGTCATGCGCCGACCGGCACGCCGGTGAGCGTGGACGGCATCCGCACGCAGACGCTTGGCGCCATCTCCATGGATATGATGATGATTGACCTTGAACCGTGCCCGCAGGCCGGCATCGGTTCAAAGGTTGAGCTGTGGGGTAATGCGGTGAAAATCGATGACGTGGCGAAAGCGGCCGGAACGGTAGGCTATGAGCTGATGTGCGCGCTTGCGCCCCGCGTCCCGGTTGAGGTTATTTAAGCGCGGTAACCGTACCGCGCATCTTATGGCTGCAGCGCCAGGCGATCAGCGCCAGCGCTGCGCCCCATAGCATCATTAGCGCCAGCGCCGACTTCTCTGCTACCGGCAGCGCAACCATCATCAGGCTGACTCCCGCACCGCACGCCATCTGAATAAACCCCTGAAGCGCCGCCGCTACGCCAGCCTGCTGCTGATACGGCTCCAGTGCATAGCTGGTGGCCGGCCCCACGGTAAAGGCCAGGCCCGCAACCGAAATTGCCACCGGAATCATGTACAGCGCCCAGTGATTTTGCCAGCTCGCGGGCAGCAGTGTCATTCCCGCCACCAGCAGAATTGCGCCCAGCAACATCGTGACAAAACCCATTGCCAGACAAAATGGCCGGCCCGCTTTACGGATGGTTTTATTCACAAAGGCGCTCACCAGCATGATCCAGAAGCCGTTGGCACCAAAGGCAAACGAAAACTGCAGCGGTGACAGGCCGCCTTCGGTCATCAGGACGTGCGGCGCCAGTGATACATAGGTGAGCACCATGCCAAGCGCGCCGGCATTAGCAAACGCAAAGGCGAGAAAGCGCGGTTCACGGGCAATGGCCGCATATTGCGCCAGCGGCAACCCTTTGACGCGCAGCGTATCCGCCGGCCGGGTCTCCGGCAGGCAGAGCACTACGATCAAAGCGATGACAACCGCGTAACCGCACAGGAACCAGAAGGGCGCGCGCCAGCCATAGGCTTCTGCCAGAATACCGCCCAGCAACGGGGCCAGCGCCGGCACAATGTTGAGCGCACCGTTCAGGAAACCGTAAGCGCGCGCGGCTTCATCGCCGCTCAGGCGATCGCGCACGCCGCTGAACGCAACGACGGCGGTACAGCAGACGGCGCACCCCTGAATCAGGCGCGCAAGGAAGAAGATCGGCCAGACGGTCGCGGTGGCGGCAACCGCGCTACCAATAATGTAGAGTGCCAGACCTATTAGGGCGATCGGTTTGCGGCCAAAGTTGTCCACCAGCGGGCCGGTGACCAGCTGACCGATGCCCATCACCAGCAAAAACAGCGGAATGGTGGTCTGAATCAGGCTCACCGGGCTGTTCAGGCCTGCGGCGATTTGTGGCAGCGTAGGGAGATAGAGATCGATACCAAGCGGTGCCAGCAGCACCAGGCTTAAAAGCAGTAGGGTAAATTTTTGCATTAGAACCGGGAACGCCCTGTTAAACAAGCGAGAAGGGTAATGACTCTGCGGGTAAAAAGAAAGGGCTAAAACGAAAAGGCGATGTCTGCCGGAAGTGCGCAGACATCGCGTCGAGGGTATCAGTAAGCGCCGTCGCGACGCAGCACGACGCCAGCGGTTTTAAACAGGATAGCGATATCCGTCCACAGCGCCCAGTTTTTCACATACCAGGAGTCAAAATAGACGCGCGTGTCATAATCGATATCGTTACGTCCGCTCACCTGCCACAGTCCGGTCATGCCCGGTTTCGCCATCAGGTAGTAATCCACATCGCCGGCATAGCGCTCCAGTTCTGCTTCAATCACCGGACGCGGGCCTACCAGGCTCATCTCGCCGCGGATCACATTCCACAGCTGCGGCAGCTCATCCAGGCTGGTTTTACGCAGGAAACCACCGATTGCCGTGATGCGCGGATCGTTCTTCAGTTTGAAGTCGCGATCCCACTCGGCGCGGGCTTCGGCGCTGGTTGCCAGCAGGTTATGCAGCACCTCCTGCGAGTTGGTGACCATGGAGCGGAACTTCAGACACTTAAACTTCACACCATCCTGACCGACGCGCTCGTGACCATAAATCGCATTACCGCCGTCACGTTTCACCATGGCACACAGCAGCCCAAACACCGGCGCCAGGAACAGCAGCAGCAGTGACGCTACCACAATGTCAAAGGTACGCTTCAGGAAACGAGAGGAGCGCTTCGCCAGGTTGTTGCTGACGCGCAGAATCATCACTTCGTGGCTGAAGATAAACGACATATCGGTGCCGTAGAGTGGCACGCCGCGCAGCGTCGGGATCACGGAGATTGAGCGGCACTTCATCTTCGACAGGAACTTAAGCCACTTATCGCGCACCACCTGCTGCTCGTACTCGGTCGCGACAATAAACTGCGTATTGTCACGGTCCATGGTTTGCCAGTTGATGTCCTTCCAGGTAATCACCGGCACGCCATTCACGCTCTCCTGGCGGTTATCATCATCCAGCGCGATAAAAGCCTGCACGTTATAGCCCAGGATCTCTTCACTCTGCAGCGCGGCATAGGCCTCCATGGCGTTCTTACCGGAGCCAATAATGATGGTCTCTTTTTGCCACTGGCCGGCACGGTTGATGGCACGCTTTACGACAGCGCGCATCAGCGGCAGCAGCAGCAGGGCGTATGTCCAGCTAAACACCCACACCATGCGCGAGAAATCCCACTTCGAGAAGGCGATCAGCGCCAGGTCGAGCAGGGAGAACACGAACAGGGTTTTAACTACCTCTTTTAATTCGAACCAGAAGGGTTTGCGATAGGTGTAATGGCGCATGCGCACCCAAAACCAGGCGGTACAGAGCACTGAAAGTCCCAGTTGGGCAATAAAACGATATTCAATTTGCTGTGGTGGAATAAAGCTGTCCAGCTCTCCCCAAATACCCTGGACGGTCGCCGCCGATAAAAACAGTGCCAGATTAAGTGCAATTAAATCCGAAACACTCAGTGCGACTTTTGCAATAAGGTTTTTGCGCAATCCGCTCCAGGAACGGGTTGCATTATTCATTACTATTGTACTTGCCATAAAACCTGCTCTCTTTTCTTGAGTAAAAGATGGCCTGACCAGAATCAAGTACGCGCTCAGGAGTGATCCGCTGAAACAAATAAAAAAATGTTTTTCAGCGAAAGAGAAGTCGGTACTGCCATAAGCGCTGCATGGAAAGGGCCTCATGAGACGTGATTAACGTCACGAAAAGCTGCAGCAACGAGTAAGAGTATGCAGGAGTTATTTGACAGAGTTAATACGGAAAAACTCTTAAAAGGTAATTAATGACGCCAGAAATTTGTGTTTAAGCTGCTGTTAATGCTGGATAAAAGCAAAAGGAACAACGCTATAACGCTTTATTTTAAGACAACTTTTAGGAATTACCGCCATTCAGAACGGATGGCGGCAGGGGAATATCACGCGGGTTTCTTTAAAACCCACTGGTCTTGCTGCTTATCATAGTGCGCAATTTGCAGATCAACGGGTTCGCCGTCAATCCACGCGGGCACACTGGTATCGTGATCCCAGCCGTCGAGTTGATAACTCAGGCCGGGATTGGTTTGGCAGGGGATGCTGACGGTATCGAGCTTCTCAACATCCATCTCTGCATCGACAATCTCATAACGTCCAATCTTCACCACGTGTCCCATCATCTTCTCCCGTTTGCTGGGTGGAATAGTGATCATAGTCGCTGACACGCAGTTTACGAGCGATGCGGCTTCGGATTATTCCTTGTCTTGCATGACGCGCACGCCAATTTTGACAATTTGATTGTCCTCTTTCTCGGCAACTGTCCAGGTAAGCTGGTTCCACTCCACCTGATCGCCCACCACCGGCGTACTGCCCAGCAGGCTCATCACCAGCTGGCCCAGCGACTGCTGATCGTTGGTGTGCTCATCCAGCTCCAGCCCATAAATCTGCGCCACATCGCGCAGACGCGCTTCAGCATCCAGAATGAAGTCACCGAAGAAACGCTGATCCAGCGCTACCGGCGGCGTCTGGCTGAACATTTTGCCCAGCGCGGGCAGGTCACGCTCGCGCCCAATGACGCACAGCACATCACCCTCTTTCAGGCGGGTGCTGCTGTTAGGGTGCATCAGGGCATTATCGCGGAACAGCGCGGCAATGCGCGTTTCACGCGGCATTTGCAGGTCACGCAGCGCTGCGCCGATACACCACTTATCGGCGCTGAGCTGGTAGACAAACTGCTCCCAGGGGTTTTCCGGATGAATATCCAGCCCGACGCGGCTAATCGGCGAGGCCGTCGGCGGCACCACAACTTTGGCGCGGCGGGCGGCGTAACCCAGGGAAGTGCCCTGCAGCATCAGCGAAACCAGCACCACAAAGAAGGCGATGTTGAAGTAGAGCTTAGCGTTCTCCAGCCCGGCCATCATCGGGAACACCGCAAGGATAATCGGCACGGCGCCGCGCAGGCCTACCCAGCTAATAAAGATGCGTTCCCGCCCGGTGAAGCCTTTAAACGGCAGCAGGCCAACCAGAATGGACAGCGGACGCGCCACCAGAATCAGCCACAGTGACAAAATCATGGCCGGCACGGCGATGTGCCAGAGGTCGGACGGTGTCACCAGCAGACCCAACACAATAAACATGCCGATCTGGCTCAACCATGCCATACCGTCGAAGGTCTGCAGGATACCGTGGCGGTTGCGAATCGGGCTGTTACCCAGCAGGAAGCCGCACAGATAGACCGCCAGAATACCGCTGCCCTCCATTACCGTGGTCAGCGCGAAAACAATGATGCCGCCGCTCAGCGCCAGCAGGGGATATAACCCCTGCGCCAGGTTAATGCGGTTGATCAGCTGCTGGAGTGCCCAGCCGCCGCCGAGGCCCAGGACAATACCTAAACCGAACTGCTGCACCAGGTGCACCACAAACATCCAGCTCAGACCGCTTTGCCCCTGCTGGATCATATCAATCAGGGTGATGGTGAGAAACACCGCCATCGGGTCGTTGCTGCCGGACTCAATCTCCAGCGTTGAACTTACACGTTCATTGAGGCCTTTATCGCCCAGCAGAGAGAAGACCGCCGCGGCATCGGTTGAGCCGATAATGGCGCCAATCAGAAAGCCCTGCATCAGATCAAGATTGAATAACCAGGCCGCGGCGAGGCCGGTTAAGCCGGCGGTAATCATCACGCCAACCGTCGCCAGCGATAGCGCCGGCCCCAGCGCCACTTTAAAGGAGCTGGCCTTGGTGCGCATGCCGCCATCCAGCAGGATGATCGCCAGCGCAAGGTTAGAGACCAGATACGCCACCGGATAGTTATCGAAGGCGATACCGCCAATGCCATCCACGCCGGTTAACATGCCAAGCGCGAGGAAGATCACCAGAATTGGAATGCCGAGACGCGAGGAGAACGAGCTTAGCAGAATACTTGCTGCAACCAGCACGGAACCAATAATGAACAAACTGTAAATCATGCTGGCATTCAACGGCACTCTCCTGCGGCGGGGGCGAAAACAGATAAACTGTGGACAGTTTACACAGACAAGGTGAAAAGATAATGCCTTATCAATAGCTTGTCAGCGCTTAATTACACATTTTTTTACTCTGCAGAGCGCTATCGCACTCCGGAGCACGCTGATGCGGAAAAAGGGCAGGAATATCAGGAGGCTTACGCACTGAGGGCAAAGAAAAGCCGGTCAGTGACCGGCTGGTGTTATCAGGCTTCAGCGACCTGTTTATGGAAAAGTTCTCTAAATACCGGGTAGATGTCCTCCGGCTCACGGATGTGCTGAATGGCAAAGTTATCAAATGTCGCCTGCAGATGTTCATATTCACGCCACAGCGTTTGATGTGCGCGGCGGGTGATCTCAATGTAACTGTAGTAACGCACCACCGGCAGAATATTTTTCGCCAGAATCTCATGACACAACGGCGAGTCATCGGCCCAGTTATCGCCGTCCGACGCCTGTGCAGCGTAGATGTTCCACTGCGACGGGTCGTAACGCTCTTTCACTACTTCATCCATTAACTTCAGCGCGCTGGAGACGATGGTGCCGCCGGTCTCCTGAGAGTAGAAGAACTCCTGTTCATCCACCTCTTTCGCCTGCGTATGGTGACGGATATACACCACGTCCACGTTCTTATAGGTCCGGCTCAGGAACAGATAGAGCAGGATATAGAAGCGCTTCGCCATATCTTTGGTGGCCTGATCCATCGAGCCGGAGACATCCATCAGACAGAACATCACGGCCTGGCTGGAGGGTTCGGGCCGTTTCTCAAAGTTTTTATAGCGCAGATCAAAGGTGTCGATAAAGGGCACACGCTCGATACGGGCGCGCAGCTCAGCGATCTCTTTACGTAAGCGCTCCTCCTCCAGCAGTTGCGCCGGCTCACTGCTCTCCACCTCAGTGAGCGTAGCTTCCAGCTCATGCAGCATCCGGCGCTTACCGGCTGTCATCGCCGTGCGGCGCGCCAGCGAGTTTTGCAGCGATCGCACCACGCTGATATTGGCGGGGACGCCGTTCGACGTAAAGCCAGCGCGGTGCGTTTTATACTCATTCATCTGACGATGCTGATTTTTGCGCAGGTTAGGAAGCGCCAGATCCTCAAACAACAGGTCCAGGTACTCATCTTTTGAAATCTGGAAAACAAACTCGTCCTGACCTTCACCATCCTGGCTGGCATTACCCTGACCGCTGCCGCCGCTCCCGCCGCCGCCCTGCGGGCGCTCAATGCGGTCGTTCTGCACAAAGTGGTCATTCCCGGGATGCACGCGATGGCGATTGCCGCCACGGCCCTGATGGAAAATCGGCTCATTGATGTCGTCGATAGGAATCGACACCGATTCGCCGCTCTCTACGTCGGTAACCGAACGCTTATTGATGGCCTCGGAGATCGACTGCTTGATTTGCGATTTGTAACGGCGCAGGAAGCGCTGCCGGTTGACGGCGCTTTTGTTCTTACCGTTCAGACGCCGATCGATAAAATAGGCCATAAATTCCCCCAAACTACAGTGCAAGCCAGGCCGGAACGTGTCCGGCCTCTTCAGGCGGCAGGTGACTGCCGCAAAGCTTACAGCAACCGATTATGACGACTTACGCACGCGCAGATACCATTCGCACAGCAGGCGCACCTGTTTGCGGGTATAGCCTTTCTCCATCATGCGATCGACAAAATCATCGTGTTTTTTCTGTTCGTCCGTTGAGGTTTTAGTATTAAACGAGATCACCGGCAACAGCTCTTCGGTATTGGAGAACATCTTCTTCTCAATAACCGTGCGCAGTTTCTCATAGCTGGTCCAGTTTGGATTGCGGCCATTGTTCTGCGCGCGGGCACGCAGCACAAAGTTGACAATCTCATTACGGAAATCTTTTGGATTACTGATCCCCGCAGGTTTCTCTATCTTCTCCAGCTCGGCATTTAGCGATTCGCGGTCAAACAGCTGCCCGGTATCCGGATCGCGGTACTCCTGATCCTGAATCCAGAAGTCTGCATAGGTGACATAGCGATCAAAGATGTTCTGGCCGTATTCTGAGTAGGATTCCAGATACGCCGTCTGAATCTCTTTGCCAATGAACTCAGCATACTTCGGAATCAGGTAGCCTTTCAGGTGCTCAAGATACTTCTCAGCCTGATCCTGCGGGAACTGCTCGCGCTCAATCTGTTGCTCCAGTACATAGAAGAGATGCACCGGGTTGGCCGCCACTTCGGCATGGTCAAAGTTGAACACGCGCGACAGGATTTTAAACGCAAAGCGGGTTGAAAGACCGTTCATGCCCTCATCAACGCCGGCGTAGTCGTGGTACTCCTGCCAGGATTTAGCTTTTGGATCGGTATCTTTCAGGCTCTCACCGTCATACACCCGCATTTTCGAGTAGATGCTGGAGTTCTCCGGCTCTTTCAGACGCGAGAGAATTGAGAAGCGTGCCAGCGTCTCCAGCGTGCCCGGCGCACAGGGTGCGGTGGTCAGCTCACTGTGATTAAGCAGTTTCTCGTAGATTTTGATCTCTTCGGAAACGCGCAGGCAGTAAGGCACTTTAACGATGTAAACACGGTCAAGGAATGCTTCGTTGTTCTTGTTGTTACGGAAGGTGACCCACTCTGATTCGTTGGAGTGCGCGAGAATAATACCGTTGAACGGCAGGGCAGAGATCCCCTCGGTCCCGTTATAGTTCCCCTCCTGCGTAGCTGTCAGCAGCGGGTGCAGCACTTTGATCGGGGCCTTGAACATCTCCACGAACTCCATGATGCCCTGGTTTGCGCGGCACAGTGCACCGGAGTAGCCGTAGGCGTCAGGATCGTTCTGTGCATGGTTCTCCAGCTTACGGATATCCACTTTACCCACCAGCGCGGAGATATCCTGGTTGTTCTCATCGCCAGGTTCGGTTTTGGCGATAGCCAGCTGTTCAAGAATGGAGGGCCAGACTTTCACTACTTTGAAGCGGGTGATATCGCCGCCAAAGTCATGCAGCCGTTTTGCCGCCCATGGCGACATAATGGTGCCAAGGTAACGCCGCGGTACGCCATACTCTTTCTCAAGAATGTTGGCATCCTCCTGCGGGTTAAACAGGCACAGCGGATGGTCGTTTACCGGGCTGCGTTCGCCATCGGCGCTCAATACATAGATTGGGACGCGTTGCATCAGCGCTTTCAGACGCTCTGCCAGCGAGGATTTACCGCCGCCCACCGGACCGAGCAGGTACAGAATCTGTTTCTTCTCCTCCAGACCCTGTGCCGCGTGCTTCAGGTATGAAACGATCTGCTCAATCGCCTCCTCCATACCATAAAACTCTTCAAAGGCAGGGTAGCGTCCCATAACGCGATTAGAGAAGATGCGGGAAAGGCGTGGCTCCAGGGCAGTATCGACCATTACCGGCTCACCGATGGCCATTAATAGTCGTTCTGCTGCGTTGGCGTATGCACTGCGATCCTGCTTACAGATAGCGAGGAACTCCTGCAGTGTGAACTCTTCGTCCTTGGCAGCTTCATAACGCTGACGATAGTGATCGAATATATTCATAGCGATGCCCGTCCTTTCGTTTTTAGCACAGGTAAAGGAGCGTAATAAGGTGCTCTTGCAGCTCCCGGAAGATATTCTTTATTGAGTACAGCAACCCTTATGCCAACCTGACGTATTGTTATCGGGATACACAATTCTTATGGTTACTCTGCTCGTACAAATTGCTCGTCTTACTTTTACTGTAGAAGGCATTCAGCAAACCTGCTCCCTCTTTTCTCCTTATTTAGCGATATATCAATAACAAAGTCTCATATGCGCTAAGGCCGTCACAGCGGCTTTGCGGCGCGCGAGGCAGTGACCGGCTACCGCGGTAGAGCAGTGCGCTGACCTTTATTAAAAGTTAAACCAAAAGGAAAAATTGGTTAGACTCTGTGTGTGATTGTTATATTAATGGACTGAATAAATTGTGAACCATTTCAAACTTAAAGCCGTTGCTCTGTTATGTCCTTGCTATTTTGCGGCGTTCAGCACTTATGCTGACCCCTTATCGCTTGGGGCTTCAGTTATTTATGCTCAATCGCCTTACCGTGGCGGTCAGGACCGCTATCTGCCGGTTCCGGTCATTAATTATGAAGGAGAGAACTTCTGGTTCCGCAGTCTGCAGGGGGGGTACTACCTGTGGAAAGATCCGCAAAATCAGCTGTCACTGACCCTGCTGGGTTCACCGCAGGAATACGATCCGAAAGATAACGATCTGGGCGACATGAAAGCGCTGGATAAGCGTCGCATGACGCTGATGGCCGGTGCCACCTATCGCCACGTTGCTGACTGGGGGATTGTGCGCACGGCACTGTTGGGTGACGTGCTGAACAACAGCAACGGCATGATTTGGGATCTGACGTATCTCTATCGCTTCGAGTTTGGTGCTTTCAGCCTGACGCCTGGCATCGGTGCCATGTGGAACAGCGCGAATCAAAACCGCTACTACTACGGCGTATCCGCGCACGAAAGCGCCCGCAGCGGCATTTCACAGTACCGCCCGGATGATACCTGGTCTCCGTACGTTGAGATGAATGCCAGCTACCAGCTGAGCGACAGCTGGAATGCCAGCCTCTCTGGCCGCTATACGCGCTTCGGCAGTGATATTAAAGATAGCCCGATGGTAGATAAAGATGGGCAGTTTACGCTCTGGACCGGCGTGAGCTACACCTTCTGATGCATATCAAGCGCCTCTTTCTGAGGCGTTTTTTTTACATTGCACCACGGTCGCGCCCCGTTGTGGCGCAACAGGAGACGTGATGAAAACCATCCAGTTTCGCGGCGAGCCTGCGCTAACCGCCATCGGTCAGGGCACCTGGTATATGGGTGAAACCCCGGCGCTGCGTAATGATGAAGTGCGGGCGCTGCAGGCCGGACTCGACGCCGGATTAAGATTAATCGATACCGCAGAGATGTATGCTGAAGGCGGCGCGGAGGAGGTGGTTGGCGAAGCGCTGCGCGGACGGCGTGACCAGGCTTTTCTGGTCTCAAAAGTCTATCCGTGGAACGCTGGCGAAGTGGATGCTGCTGAGGCCTGCGAGCGCAGTCTGCGCCGGCTCCGCACCGACTATCTGGATCTCTATCTGCTGCACTGGCGGGGTAACGTGCCGCTGGAGGAGACCCTTCGCGCCATGGAAAGTCTGCAGCAGCAAGGTAAAATTCGACACTGGGGTGTCTCCAATTTTGATAGCGAAGATATGCAGGAGCTGTGGGGCGAGCGCGGCGGTGTTAACTGTCTGACTAATCAAGTGCTCTACCACCTGGCCTCGCGCGGAATTGAATACGATCTGCTGCACGCCTGTCAGCAACACGATACGCCGATCATGGCCTACTGCCCGCTGGCGCAGGCGGGGCGCTTGCGTCAGGCGCTGTTTGACGACCCACATCTTCAGCAGGTTGCACAACAGAGGGGCATCAGCATCGCACAGCTGCTGTTAAGCTGGATTATCCGTCAGCCGGAAGTCATGGCGATTCCGAAGGCCAGCAGCGTGGCGCATGTGCAGGAGAATGCCGCCGCCCTGACGTTGACGCTGGAGGCTGAAGAACTGGCGCTGCTCGATCGGGCTTTTCCGCCGCCGCCGCATAAGCTGGCGTTAGACGTGGTATAACGGCGCCTGCGCGCCGTTTCACTTACTTATTGCGGATGCGCAACGTCGCGCCAATACGCGCCGGATTCTCGCCAGCACTCTTCATCGGTTTATTAATGCGCGCTGTCTCCACACACACCATGCTCCTGTAGCCCTCGTTGGGCATATCCGCCATGCTGCAGGAGAGTTCAGGGCCCGGATTCCACGTGACAACGTCACTCTGATAGTGGTGGTAAACCTCTATCTGGCGCTTACCCGCTTTATCGTGAATGACGCTGCAATCTTCTGCAGCCGTGTGAATACGATCGACCCGACCCGGATAGGTCTGTTTACCGTCTGTCGCGGTGCCCTGCGCGTTGTTATCCACTTTATCGATATAGCTGTTACCCAGGCCACTGACCTCCACCTGAGCGATATCGGCCACCTGGAAGTAGCTGTGCAGTGCCGCAGTGGCTTCGTAATCGCCCCAGGCTTCCAGCTCAATCTCACAATGCTCAGCAATACGGAAACGCGCCAGCAGCGTAAAATCATGCGGCCACAGTTTTTTGGTTTGTGCATTGCTCTCCAGCGTGAAGGTCAGCATCACGGCGTTGTCGCTCTCATCATGGGCGGTTAATGTCCAGGTCTGATTGCGGGCAAAGCCGTGCGCCGGTTCGCCAGCCGGGCCAAACCACGGCCAGCAGATCGGCACACCGCCGCGAATCGCTTTACCGGTGACAAAAGGGGTTTTCTCGCTGAGCCAGATAACCGGCTTCTGACCGGCGGGCTGCCATGCCAGCAGATGTGCACCCTGCAGCGCAATCGCGGCGCGCACTTTAGGATGGCTGATCACCACAATCGGTAAATCACCCTGCTGGCGCTGTGACAGGTAAGGGGTGATTTGTTCAATCACCGGTAAGGTAAAAAGCGTATCTTGCATCGTCAGACCTTCTCTCATCCAATCGAAAAAAAAGGGGCGACCGAAGTCACCCCTTGTCTGTTTTGCTGGTTAGCTTACTTAGCAGCAACCAGTGCAATCAGATCCAGAACCTTGTTTGAGTAACCTGTTTCGTTATCGTACCAGGAAACCAGTTTTACAAAGTTGTCATTCAGCGCGATACCGGCTTTAGCATCGAATACAGAGGTCAGGGTTTCGCCGTTGAAATCGGTAGAAACCACGTCGTCTTCGATGTAGCCCAGTACGTCTTTCATGTCGCCTTCTGCAGACGCTTTAATCGCTTCGCAGATCTCTTTGTAAGTGGCTGGTTTTTCCAGACGCACGGTCAGGTCAACAACAGAGACGTTTGGCGTTGGTACGCGGAATGCCATACCGGTCAGTTTGCCGTTCAGCTCTGGCAGAACTTTACCTACCGCTTTCGCTGCGCCGGTAGAAGATGGGATGATGTTCTGCGCTGCGCCACGGCCGCCGCGCCAGTCTTTGTGAGACGGGCCATCAACGGTTTTCTGGGTTGCAGTGGTAGCGTGAACGGTGGTCATCAGACCTTCAACGATACCGAATTTGTCGTTGATTACTTTAGCCAGCGGCGCCAGGCAGTTGGTGGTGCAGGATGCGTTAGAGACGATATCCTGGCCGGCATATTTGTCGAAGTTAGCACCACGTACGAACATTGGGGTGTCATCTTTCGATGGGCCAGTCAGCACGACTTTCTTCGCGCCGGCGGTGATGTGTTTACGTGCAGTTTCGTCGGTCAGGAAGATACCGGTTGCTTCAGCAACAACGTCAACACCCACTTCATCCCATTTCAGGTTAGCCGGGTCTTTCTCAGCGGTAACACGGATTTTCTTACCGTTAACAACCAGCGCGCCATCTTTTACTTCGACGGTACCGTCGAAACGACCGTGCGTAGAGTCATACTTCAGCATGTAAGCCATGTAATCGGCGTCGAGCAGGTCGTTGATCGCGACGATTTCAATGTCAGAACGCTGCTGCGCAGCACGGAAAACGATGCGACCGATACGGCCAAAACCGTTGATACCTACTTTGATAGTCATATATTCCACCAGCTATTTGTTAGTGAATAAAAGGTTGGCTGTAAAATTACAAAAACCTTAC
>Ga0157361_1000078_pt1 | contig 56931 bp, 50 predicted proteins | sample AttlaeALBM2_FD_111481 | JGI IMG/M metagenome (GOLD analysis project Ga0157361, IMG submission 111481) | Fungus gardens microbial communities from leaf cutter ant in Ribeirão Preto, State of São Paulo, Brazil - Atta laevigata ALBM2 | ecosystem: Host-associated > Fungi > Mycelium > Unclassified ...
CAGCTTCACGCGCAGCACGCTCTCTCCGGCGACCTTGCGCGCCAGCTGGGCGTCGTTCAGCGTCAGGCTGTAGAGCGGCGACGCGGGCCAGCGATCGTTATCGAGCTGGCGGAAACCGAGGCACACGTTGCCGCGAATGCGGAAGCTGCTTTTCCGGTCTAGCGCGAAGCCCCGGTCGTCGAGATCGATATCGCTGTAGCAGAGATTATCGTCGGTCAGCGCCTGGTTTTCGTCGAGCACGCCCAGATAGCGGATAGTCGAATAGGGCTCGAAATCGCCCGCGCGGAACCAGAAGCTGTTCAGACGCAGATCCAGCGCCAGCAGGCAGAGCATTGCGCCGACCGCCGCGGTGGATTTCGGGTTGTCGATACGGCCATGTTTGTTGAACGGATACCAGTCGCTGGTGTGATAGCCCTCCAGCGACAGAATGCGGCTGCCCGGCAGCGGCTGCAGATGGCGCACCAGCGCCTGAATACCGGGGAAGCGCGACGGGCGTCCGGTGAGCAGCAGCACGTCGCACTGATAGAGCGACACCACCTCGCACATCGAGCGCAGCGCCGGAATGATCGCCATGCGGTGCTGCATAAACTCGGCGTGCAGCTGGGCGAGACTGACGATCAGCGGCACCTCCAGCAGATCGAAACCGCTGTCGGCGCCCAGCGCGCGCTGGATTTCGCCGTTGATAAAGGCGAGCACCGCGTCGGCCGGACGGCTCTCCACCAGTTCGCCAAACAGGGCGTTGATCTCGGCGTGGCTTTCCAGCGGATCCCAGTTCTCATAGCGCTCCAGCACCGCCTGCGCCAGCGGAATAAACAGCTGCAGCGTTGCCTGCTGGCGCAGCGTCGCCTGGCCGTCGAGGCGGCCGTCGTGGCCGAACAGCTTGTTCAGCAGCGGCTCGGCCAGCGTCAGGCCCGCTTTCTGTAGGCTCTGCTGCAGCGCAGGCAGGATCCAGAGCTGGATCACGTCCAGCAGAATATCGTCGCCCGCGACTTTGAAGCCTTCGCGGAACAGCAGGCGCGGAGTGATTTTGACGTTATTGCCCTGGCCGTCGTCGAGACGGTAGTGGGTAATGGCCAGATCGGTGGTGCCGCCGCCGATATCGATCGAGGCGATGCGCAGGCTTTTGCCCGGCACTTCATCTGCTTCGCGCGGACGATCCGGGCGCGCGGTGCTGCTAAAGAAATCCTGCGCGCGACCGGCGAAGTTGACCTGCGTTTCGTTGAACAGCCACACCATCTGGCCGCAGGTGGCTTCGTCCCACTCCATCTGCACGTCCGGCACCGGCTTGCGGCAGGTCGGCGGCGCGGCGGCGTCGAACGGCTCGTCAGCCGCGTGCCAGCCCTCGGCTTTCCACACCAGCGCGATCGCCTGCTGCATGCGGCGGCGGAAAATTTCGCGCTCCGGCTTCGGCATCGCGGAAGGCAGGGTAAGGATGACGTGGCGCAGCTGGCGCGGCGCGTGGCTCTGCGGCATGCGCTGGCGCTGCGCGGCGCTGTTCATCTGCATTAGCGCCTGCGCCAGCAGTTCGCACAGCATAAAGGTCATCAGCGAGCTGCGGCTGTAGTGGGCGGAAAAGACCGGCAGGCGATCGTCGTCGGCGAGCGCGTGCAGCGGCTCGCCTTCGTCGTTCAGCAGAAAGGTAAAGGGCGCGGCGTTGGCCTGCGGCTCGTTCGACCCCTGCGGCTGATTAAAGCGCCAGCCTGGCTGATAGCGCGCCTCGTCCCACAGATAGCGGCGCGGGCTGGAGATACCGGTGCTGCCCTCAAGGCCGGCGCGCTGCAGCGCCAGGCGGCTCGCTTCGCGGCCGACGCGCGTCAGCGACGGCCACATAAAGGCGTTTTCGCGGCCGCTCTGCAGCGAAAAACTCGCCTTGCCGAAGTCCGTTTCAGCGAACTCCAGGCGGCTGTCGAACAGTTCGTTATAGACCTGATGCGGCTGCGAGAGATCGCGCAGCTGCAATTCGTAGGTCTGCTTCAGGCCGTTGCTCTCTTCGGGGTGATCTTCCACCAGAATACCGCAGGTGTGCGAGTTGCCGACGTCGAGAATGATGTCGACGTTCACCGCCGGCGTCTGCTGGGTAGCGGCCTGCAGGTGGATATCGCTCAGGTTGAGCTGCTCGCCGAGCAGCTCCAGCAGGTTCAGGTAGTGTGCCTGATATTCGAACTCGCGCAGCGCCTGCGCGATCGCCTGCTCGCGGCGGTCGCCGACTCGGTCGCTGAACGCTTCGCGCAGCCAGCCGTCGACCCAGATATGATCGAGAAACTCGCCCAGTTCATAGTTGTGCCAGGCGAGCGAGAAGGTCATGCCGTTTTGCGCGTCGGCGGCGGTCAGGCCAAGCTGTTCGCCGCCGTCCTCCTGCGCCACGCAGCGGGTATCGAACGCCAGGGTCACGCGATGGGTATTGCCCGCCGCGTCCGGCTGCGCCAGCGCGGTGAGGCGCAGGCGCGCCCAGTTCTCCGGGCCGCCGATAAAGCGGCGGCCGCTGGCGCAGCGCAGCATCGGCAGCGGCAGCCAGCAGTCCGCCAGCAGCGCCAGCGAGTCGGCCAGCGCCACGTCCGATTCCGGACGCACCACTTCCGGCGCGCCGCCGTCCTGCGGATAGAGCAGAAACTTGCCGCTGTTGCCGTCGACGTTGAGGCGCAGCAGCGGGCCGTTCGCCGTCTGGCGCACGAACTGGCGGCGCGCCTGGCCTGCGGCGATGCGCAGGCCAAAATCCAGAAACTGTACGCCGCTCTCTTCAATCAGCGTGATTTTTTGTTTGTCATCGATCAGGGGAGCCAACATGGTTACTTACTCTCACGCTTAATCGTCATCGGGAAGGATTTATCGTCGCTGAACAGCGCTTCGCACACGGCGGCGCCGTCTCCCGGCTTACACATCAGCTGCGGCATGCGGTAGCGCGAGCCATCGCTGCATTTGGCAGTATAGCGGCTACGCACCGAGAGCTGGCCGCTGCCGAGCATGGCGGCGGTGACCTCGTCGGCGCTGCAGCGCAGGTTATTGCCCTGGGTGACGGTGGCGCTGCCTTTGCCGCCGCTGAGCTCATAGTGCAGCACCGGCGACGCGCCGCCTGGCAAGGAGTTCTGCATCACCACGCGCCAGCGGCCGTCGACGACGTTAATCGCGCCGGTGCGGACATCCTCCACGCTCATTTTCAGCGCGTCGCCCGCGGCGGGAACAGCGGGCGTCACGACGCCGGCGAGCGTTGCGGAAGGCGCAGACGTCTCGGCGGGCGCGGCGACGCTGGCGGGCGTCTGCGGCAGGGTAGCGGCGAGCTTTTGCGCGGCGATCAGTGCGGCAGACGGCGCGATAGCGGTGGCCGATGGAGCGGCGGCAGGCGCGGCCTGCTGCGGCGCGGCGACCGGCGTCGGCTGATGCAGCCAGAAAGCGGCGGCGCCGGCAACGGCCAGCGCCACCGGCGCAAGATACAGGAGGCGGAAGGCGCGACGCTGTGACGCCGGCGCGACCGCGGGCGGGGCTGCTGATGCAACCGCGGGCGGCTCGACGACCTGAGGAGCTTCGACAACGGGTTCCGGCAGCGGCTCCGGCTCAGCGATCGTCGGCACTCTCTCCGCCATCGCCGGCTGCGGCTCGACGACAGTCAGTTCCGGCAGCAGCGGTGGCAGCGACGCCTCCAGCGTATCGCGCAGGCAGGCGAGCGCGTCGTCGCGCGTGCGCGACTGCGCGTCGACAAAGCCCCAGAAGGTGATCACCGGCTTGCCGTCCACCAGATAGACATACTGCTGATCGGGAAACTGCAGCGCTTTGCCCAGCAGCGCGCCGAACAGGCGCATCGCCGGATTGTCGGCCTCGCGCGCGCGCGCGCTGAGATCCTGCATCTCCTGCTGCGTCGCCGTCAGCTGTTCCAGCGCCAGACGGCGCTCGTAATCGCTGGCGCCCAGCCAGGATTTTACCTTGCCGCTGAAGGGCGCGTACCAGTCGAGGCGATCGCCGCGCGCGTTGGGCTGAGGGATAGCCAGGCAGTTTGCCAGCACGGTCTGACGGCGCAGCCGCAGCGTTTCACGAATTTGCAGGGCGGATGCGTAGACCGGCTGGCCGTTTTCACCCAGCGCCAGCACCGCGTCAAGATTGCCGCTGCGCAGAAAAGTTTTTGCCACCTGTTGGGCCCTTATCGGTCGAAGTGTGAGGCAGAAAATCGTGTGATATCGGCGATTGGAGTGATTTTACGCGGAGCAACGGCAAATCAAACGCCGGAAAAAACGGTGATTAAGGGCGTTTTTCGCGCGCTGCGATAAAAAATGCGCAGCGCGCCCAGCGGGTTAAGCGGCGCGACGCGTCAGCATGGCATGCGCCGCGAGGCCGCCGACCAGCCCCCAGAACGCGGCACCGATGCCGAACAGCGTAAGGCCGGAGGCGGTAATCAGAAAGGTGATGGCGGCGGTGTCGCGCGTGCCCGGCTCCGCCAGCGCGCGCGTCAGGCTGCCGCTGAAGGTGGACAGCAGCGCCAGGCCGGCGAGGGTGGCGATCAGCGGCGACGGCAGCGCCACGAACAGCGCGGCGATAAGCGCGCCCGAGAGCCCGGCCAGCAGATAAAAAAAACCGGCCAGCGCGGCGGCTATCCAGCAGCGGCGCGGGTCGGGATCGACCTCGTCGCCCATGCAGATGGCGGCGGTGATGGCGGCGATGCAGACGGAAAAGCCGCCGAACGGCGACAGCAGCAGAGCGACCAGTCCGGTCCAGCTCATCAGCGCGGAGACCGGCGGCTGATAGCCGTGCGCCTGCAGCGTGGCGACGCCCGGCGCGTTTTGCGACGCCATGGTGACAAGGAAAAAGGGCAGGCCGACGCCGAGCAGCGCGGTCAGGCTAAAGTGCGGCATGATGCCCTGCGGCAGCGCGAAGCTCGCCATTTGCGCCGGAAAATGGATCGCATGCCGGGCGAACGCCATCGCGACGCCCACCGCCAGGGTGGCCAGAATGGCATAGCGCGCCAGCCAGCGGCGCGCCAGCAGCCAGGCGAGCAGCATCGCGCCGCACAGCGCAAAGTCGCCTTGCAAGCCGGTAAAGGCTTCCAGCCCGAAGCGCAGCAGGATCCCGGCGAGCATGGCGGAGGCCAGCGCGGGCGGAATGACCTTCATCAGGCGCGCAAACAGGCCGGTGACGCCGCTCAGCACGATCAGCGCGTTGGCGAAGATAAACACCCCGATCGCCTCATTGATGGAGAGCCCGTGCAGGCTGGTGGCCAGCAGCGCCGCGCCGGGCGTGGACCAGGCGCAGAGGATCGGCATGCGCGTCCAGAGCGACAGGCCCAGCGAACAGAGGCCCATCGCGATGCCCAGCATCGACAGCCAGCCGCCAATTTGCGTCGGCGAAGCGCCAGCGGCCTGCGCCGCCTGAAAAATAATGGCTGCTGAACTGCTGTAGCCGACCAGTACCGCGACGAAACCCGACACCAGCATGGGAAAGGAAAAGGCGGATCGCGCCGTTATGCTCTGCATAAAACCTCCATTGTGCGTTATAACGCACATGGTAACAGTGTGCGCTATAGCGCTCAAGTGCTACACTGCCGCCATGATTTCAGGAGAACCACATGGAAAATCTGCATCAGCATCTTAGCGAGGCGCTGAAACAGCTGCGTCAGGCTAATGGCTGGAGCCTGACGCTGGCGGCGGAACGCACCGGCGTCAGCAAAGCGATGCTCGGCCAGATCGAGCGCGGCGAATCCAGCCCGACGGTGGCGACGCTGTGGAAAATCGCTACCGGTTTTAACGTTCCTTTCTCGTTTTTCATTCAGGGCAACGGGCTGCAGAGCGGCGATAGCGCGCGCTTCAGCCAGCCCAACGCGCAGATGACGGTGCGGCCGCTGCTGCCTTACGACGCGCGGCTGCGCTTCGATCTACTGGCGGTCGAACTGGCGGCGGGCGCGCAAAGCGACTCCTCGCCGCACGAGCAAGGCTGCGTAGAGCAGGTGGTGGTGATCGAGGGCGAACTGCTGCTCGGCACGGGTGGCGTCTGGCGTCGGCTGCAAACGGGCGAAGCGCTGCAGTTTGCTGCCGACGTGGCGCACAGCTACCGCAATCCGCTCGCCACGCCGCTGCGCTTTCACAGCCTGATCCACTACCTGCAGCGTCCCGACCTTACAAATTGATACGAAGGCAAACTACACAGTTTACCTTCGTATCTCTATACTGGCGCTAACGTAAGGAGAAAAGCGATGAGCGAACTCACAGACGCCGCTGCGGCGCTGCGTATGCTGACAGGCAAACTAAGCCGCCGGCTGCGCGAATCCGCGCCGCCAGGCGATCTCACCTGGTCGCAGGTGTCGGTGCTGGGTTACCTGGTACGCGACGGCGCGATGACCATCACCGAGCTGGCTGCTGCGGAAGGGGTGCGCACCCAGTCGATGGGCGCGAACGTGGCCAGCCTGCTGGCCGCAGGCATGGTGCAGGGCGAAGCGGATCCGCTCGACGGCCGCAAAACCCGTTACTCGCCGACGCCAGCCGCCTGCGCGCTGATCGCCGCCAACCGCGCGATGCGCGACGACTGGCTGGTGCGCGCCATCGACACCCGTCTCAGCCCCGACGAGCGCCAGCTGCTGATCGCCGCGATTCCCTTACTGCAACGACTCGCCGACAACGCATCCTGAGAGGACTTTCCATGGCTCTGACTACCCTTGATACCCATACCGCACTGATTATCATCGACCTGCAGCACGGCATCGTTCGCCTGCCGGTGGTGCATGAGCCGCAGCCGGTGATCGACCGCTGCGCGCAGCTCGCCGCGGGTTTTCGCGCCCACCGGCTGCCGGTGGTGCTGGTGAATGTCGCCGGCGGCGCGCCGGGCCGTAACGAGCAGGGCAGCCACAGCGGCGAACTCCCGGCCGACTGGGCGACCCTGGTGCCGGAGATGACGCCGCAGCCGGGCGATATCACCATCACCAAGAAAACCTGGGGCGCCTTTCACCAGACCAGTCTGCATGCCGAACTGCAGGCGCGCGGCATCACCCAGGTGGTGATCTGCGGCATCGCCACCAGTATCGGCGTCGAATCCACCGCGCGTCAGGCGTATGAGTTAGGTTACAACGTCACCTTAGCCACCGATGCCATGACCGATCTCAATCTCGACACCCATAACAACAGCGTTAAGCTAATCTTCCCGCGCCTTGGCGAAACCGGCACTAGCGCCGAGGTGCTGGCGTTGGTCGACGCGCGCTAGTATGGCGACGGCGCAGGCGGGCCTGACGCGCTGGGCCGGGCTGATCCTCAGCTCGGCGGCGCTGGTGGCGGTGCTGGAGTGGCTGCATATTCCGGCCGCGCTGCTGCTTGGCCCAATGTTCGCCGCCATCGGTTTCGCCGCCTCCGGCCGCGTGCTGAAAATCGCGCGGCCGCTGTTTAACAGCGCGCAGGCGACGGTGGGCGCGATGATCGCCGCGGCGATCCCCGCCTCGATATTTCATGAAATTGCCGACGACTGGCCGCTGTTTGTGCTGTGCGTCGGCTCGGTGATCGTCGCCAGCCTGGCGCTGGGCGGCCTGCTGGCGCGCTTCCGGGTGCTGCCGGGCTCGACTGCCATCTGGGGCTCGTCGCCCGGCGCGGCGACTGCCATGACCCTGATGGCGGAGAGCTTCGGCGCCGACGTGCGTCTCGTCGCCTTTATGCAGTATTTGCGCGTGATGATGGTGGCGCTGGTCGCTACGCTGGTGACGCGCTTCTGGGCAGGCGATAGCGGCACGCCAGCGGCATCGCCCGCGCTTAATCTCTTCGCGCCGTTCGCGCCGCTCTCATTCCTGTTTACGCTGCTGACCATCGCCGCCGGCCTGCTGGCGGCGCGTCTGCTGCGCATTCCCGCCGGTCCGATGCTGATGACGCTGATTGTCGCCTCGCTGGCGCAGGATATCGGCGGCGTCGATATCACCCTGCCGAAGTGGCTGCTGGCGCTGGCATACGCCTTCGTCGGATGGGGCATCGGCCTGCGCTTCAGCGCCGATATCCTGCGCTACGCGGCGCACGCCTTTCCGCGCGTGCTGCTGTCGGTGCTGACGCTGATCGCCATCTGCGGGCTGTTCGCTTTTCTGCTGGTGAAGTTTGCCGGTATCGATCCGCTGACCGCCTATCTGGCGACCAGTCCGGGCGGCGCCGATTCGGTGGCGATTATTGCCGCATCGAGCAACGTCGATATGCCGTTTGTGATGGCGATGCAGACCGGGCGCTTTATCGTGGTGATGTTCACCGGTCCGATTCTGTCGCGCTGGATCGCCAACTGGATGGCAAGACGGCCTGGCTGAAACGACCCCGCCATGCGGCGGGGTATGGGGGGGACATCAGAAGGTAAAGCGGTAACCTGCATTGACCTGTCGCTGATTGAAACGATGCCCCGTTGACGCGTCCGCTTCAAGGTAGAGATTATGGTTGCCCAGGCTTGCGCTCACACCCAAACCATTATTCCACCAGTTGCCACGAAAATTATTCTCCTCCGCAGAACCGTTAAGCAGATAGGCAGGACGAGCAGTGAATTCTCTCACCACGCCCGTTTTTAAATAAAGATTGAGGCTGCCAGCGGATGTTTGCTGAGTGAAGCCAGCCAGCGTCGACGCTCTTGCCATAACCGAATCATAATCATGAAATGAAACCGTTAATCCGTTAGTGGCTTTAATCTGCGTGCCTTTTTGTCGGCCGGCAGAGAGCTGGACCTGCGGTTCAATATAAAAACCTTGCTGATTAGGTGAAAAGGTAAAGCGCTTACCTGCTTCAACCGAGGCGTGCAGCCCGTTGGTTTTAGCGGCACCGTTAACAGGATTATTCTGACTGTCCTTAACGTTAAATTCATTACTCATGCGGTTATATTTAATAAACTGATCGATATAGAAGCCACTCTCGCCCACCCAGGTTAAATAAGCGCCAAAATGCTGGGATTTGGCCGTGCCGCTGCCGCCGCGACTGTAATGGGGCGAAGCGCTGGTTTCACCCATGAAGAGTCCACCAAATAGTTTAGTGCCTTCAATCAGGTTCTTATCCAGGCCGAACTGATAACCGCTATAGCTCATGCTGAACTGGCTCAGTTTTCCGCCGGGGAAAGCGCTGAACTTGCCACCATAGCCTTTTAACCAGACGTTGCCCTGGCGTGCACTCTGGCGAATGTCACCCAGGCGCTGGAGTAATGTCTGGTTTTCAGCGTAGGTGAGTAAATAACCAATTTGTAAATAATTCGCGCCTGCGTCAGCGGTGGTGGTAATGACGTTATGATTTCCTGAGCCGGGTTGAGGTGACGTAACCACAGCGTCAGCCGGGGGAACGGGATCAATGGAGGGGACAGGGTCAGCCGGGGTGACGGGATCGGCAGGGACAACAGGAGCGACTGGCGCGGTGCCGGAAGCGTAAAGCTCCCAGTTTGTTCCTGTTTTGCGCACCTGATAAAGGTAGCCGCCGAGTTCGACGTCTGACTTAGATGAAAAGCTGGCCTGACCATCCGGCGTTTCAACAACTGTCAGTCTCTCGTTACCGGTTGTGGCCAGACTGCCACGGTTAACAAATGACAGCGAATAATCACCTTCACTGCTATTGGTAATGATTAGCTTATCCCCGGCATTATTTACACCGTCACCATCACCGACCAGATCGACGCGCATCGTGAAATCACCGGCCCCCTTTAAGTCAGCAACGGTTAAGGTGGTATAGCCGGTTGCGCTGTGGCTCTGAGTAAAATCGACGGTACTTTGGTTTAACGCCAGCAGGTCGAGTACCGATGTGTCGCTAACGCGCCATAGACTTTCATTTAGAGAGGCATTTAAATAACCGCCGTTAAGATTATCGCTATAAGCGCTGCCCGTCCAGGTAGAGCCGGGTTGCAGGGTCATATCAATTTGACTGCCATTTGATAAGACGGAGCCTGTCATATCCAGCTTGCCATTTGCATGGATGCGGCTGGCGGCATAGCCATCCGTGTAGGTTGCTGCAAGTGCATATAATTCTGGCGATGACATCGTAATAGTGAGGTCGCCTGTAAGATCAACTACTCCCCCCGTCATGGATGTGACTGCCGCTCGCTGCTGGGTACCACTTTGAATTGAAATATTATTACCGATAATGGTGCCGCCATAAATCGCCCATAACCCCATATCGCTGGCGATAATATCTGTTTCAGCAAGGTTAACCGTCGATGTTGACGTTTGCGCAGAGGCGCCGTATGAGCCTCCCACATTGATGGTATTGCGATATTCAGCGCTGCCTGAATAATTGACCACTGCATGGGTGCCACTTGCAACAATACCGCCAGCCTTCGCTGAAGTGACATGGCTGTCTGCACCAATATTGGCTACGCTGCTGCCACGAGCTTCAATGCCTATGGCCGAATGCCCAGTTGTCGTCACTGAAAGATTATCTGCCGTTAACTCGCCAAAGCTCCAGATACCGGTTGCGCCGCTTCCTGATGTCGTAATCATGCTGCCCTTGCCTAAATCGGCCTGCACATTTTCCTGTAGCTCAATACCATAGGAATAGTCCCCCTGTGTGGAGATCGATAAATGGCTGGCTGTCAATGTTGATGCCTTACTCGTGGCGCCGTTTAGGGCATCGACGGTAATGCCGTTGCTTCTGTTACCACTGGTCGAAATTGAACTCTTTTCGCCAAGGTTGGCGCTACTGCCAGAATTTTCAATTGCAAGCCCAGTGCCATGGTCACCATGGGTCGTGACGGTAAGCTGACTGGCTACTAGCGAGGAGGCTTTGCTAACGATAATGCCGTTAGCATTGATGTTGCCTGAACCTGTTGTATTAACAATACTATTAATACCTAAATCGGCGTTGATATTGTCGCCCTGAAGAATAATGCCATTAGCACTTTTTCCACTGACGTTAACAGTTAGATTGTTAGCCGTCAGCGTACTGTTTTTACCCCAGATATAGACCCCACGGGCAAAATTTTCTTTATCGGTAACGTTAATTGTCGCTTTACTTGCTAAATTAATTGTACCTGTAACGCCATAGGGGTTCATTACGCCGTATAGCCCTCCGGAATAGGGCATGTCTCCAGTAAGGATATCGCCATCATTAAGCATGATATTTGAGCCACTAAGGCTTCCCACTTCTGCACAGGGAGCGTTTCCAGTTAAAATAAGTCCAGTTAATAGTGCCAGTGGCGTGGCGCGGCTTTTAATTATGTTTTTCATTACAAACACTCCATTGTATGTATGGTGAGGTTGCCTTTTTGATTGTATATTTCGGTTGCTTTTTATTGGCCTGTTTAACTGACGATAATTTATCAGTTTGATGGCGATTTAATGGGAGTATTTTGACAAAGACAGCAATGGACTATTGTCAATTGGGAATGATTTTTGGTTTGTTGTTTCCGGGGAGTTAGGCGGGTGGATAGGATCGCGAAAAGTCTTAAATAATAGTTTTAGAGGGGGATTAATAGATCAATGCCTGTTCTGCTCTAATATTTCTTTCCGGCTTATCTGATCTATTTAAAAGGAAACGTTATGGTCGGTTTTAAAGAAGCCGACCATAACACTTAATTAAAGGTATAACTCGCCGTTATACCCACGCTGTAATTGCGACCCGGCGCCGGTTCAAAGTAGCGTCCGTTGCCTTCGTTAACGATCACCGAGCCGACATAGTTGCGGTCGAAGAGGTTATCGACGCGGCCGAAGAGATCGAGCGTCCAGTTCTGCACCAGCCATTTGTAGCCGCTGTTAAGCGCCGCGACGGTATAGGCGGGCGCCTTCACATCGTTCTCGTCATCGGCGGCGATATCGCTCATATAGCGCATCTCCGCGCCCGCATAAAAGCCCTGTTCCGGCGCGTAGGCCAGACTGGCGTAGAGCATATTGCGCGCAATGCCGGGAATACGGTTGCCGTCGCAGCTCGCGTCGCCGCAGGCGTTGCTGCGATAGCGCGCGTCGAGCAACGTCCAGGCCGCTTTCGCGCGCCAGTCGGCGGCGAACTGCTGATCTATACCCAGCTCCAGGCCGCGCCGCCGGGTTTCGCCGGCGTTTTTGTAGGTGGTGCGGCCGCCGAGGCTGGTATCGGTCACGATCTCATTTTGGGTGTCGGTCTGGAACAGCGCGGCGGTGATCAGGCCGTTGCCGATGCGTTTTTTGGTGCCCAGCTCGACCGTGTCGCTGGTGGCCGGTTTCAGGCCGGTATTCAGGCCGGTTTCGCCGTCGCCGCGATAGGAGAGCTCATTGATGGTCGGCGTTTCAAAGCCGCGGCCCGCCGAAAGATAGGCGTTCCAGCTGCTGTCGATAGCATACTTCAGCGACGCGGCGGGCAGCCATTTGTGGTAGCGCGCGTCGCCGCTGTCGTCGCCGTTGGCGGCGGTAATATAGTTGTCGTTGGAGTCGAAATTAACCGTGCTGTAGCGCAGTCCGGCGTCCAGCGACCATTTGTCGGTGAGCTGCCAGGCGGTCTGCAGGTAGGGATCGAGGTTCCACATCAGGTTGCGTTCGTTGCGGCGAATGTTGCCCTTCACCCCGAGGTCGTCGCCGCTGAAGTTTTCGAAACCCTTGCGGCGCTCGGTCATGGTTTCATAGTCGAGGCCGCCAGTCAGCGTCACCGGCACGCTGAACAGGCTGTCGCGGTGGGTCCAGCGCGTGTCGATGCCCTGATAGTGGCGCGTCAGGTCGATAACGCCGCCAGGATGCTTCGGGGTGAGCTGCACATTTTTCGGGATCGACTGATACTGGGTGGTTTCGCGGATCCCGGCGTACATCATTACGCTGAGATCGTCGTTTTCGCCCATCTGGCGCTGATAGTGCAGGCCGCCCTGGGTCTGATCCACGGTTTTACGCGTGTTGTAGAGCGTGACGTTGCTGACCACCTGGCGCGGGTTGGCGCGCCACTGATCCGGCGTCAGGCCGCCGGGATCCTGCGCCTCGATGTGCACGCTGTTGAACAGCAGCGTCAGGGTGCTGACGTCGTCGATGCGCACTCCCAGCTTCGCATTGCCGAGGTTCTTCTGCGCCTCGCTGTGGTCGCGGTAGCCGTGCGTAGTAAAGCGCGAGGCGGAAACGGTGTAGTTGACGTCGCCCGCCTGGGTGCCGTCGCCAGTCGCGCCGCTCGCTTTGACGCTGTTGCGCCAGCTGCCGTAGCTGCCGTACCAGCTGCCTGCTTCCAGCGTCGTCGGCTGCTGGCCGGTCTGGGTATCGACGTTAATCACGCCGCCCGAGGCGTTGCCGTAGAGCGCGGAAAAGGGGCCGCGCAGCACCTCGATATGGTCGATGGAGCCGATATCGATATTGGAGGTTTGCCCCTGACCGTCGGGCATGGTGGCGGGAATGCCGTCGACGTAGAGGCGCAGTCCGCGCACGCCGTAGGTGGAGCGCGAACCAAACCCGCGCACCGAGAGCTGCAGATCCTGCGCGTAGTTTTGGCGGTTCTGAATTTGCAGGCCCGGCACGCTGCCGAGGTTTTCCGACAGATTGACGCGCGGCGCCGCCTGGCGCATATCCTCGCCGCTCACCACGCTAACCGCGGCCGGCGTATCGAGTTCGGAGAGACCGGTTTGCGCCGGCGCGGCGCTGACCACCATGGTCGCGCTGCCGGTATCATCAGCCGCCAGCAGCGGCAGCGGCAGCATAGCAGGCAGCAGCACGCTGACCTGTCGCAGTGATGCAATTTTCATGAATGAAAGACCGTCATTAAGAGATGAAATGAACCAAAAGGAACATTGTGCGCGTATGTTACGGCTTTTTACGATTATTTGAAAAGCGTAAATAATAAGGTCGTTTTATGCGAAATTCAGCGTCGAAAAATGTTTTTTCCGACTGGATTTTTCCTGACTTTCCCTTCAGTGTTAAATGCTTAGTTTACGGACAACCCAAGGAGTCAGTATGAGTCAACAACCCGCCGTCGCCGTATTAGGTTTAGGCGCCATGGGGCACGCATTCGCCGCCAACCTGCTGAAAAAGGGGTTTACCGTCTATGGCTGGAACCGCACGCGGGCGCGCGGCGAAGATCTGGTCGCTTCCGGCCTGACGCTGAGCGACAGCCCGGAAGAGGCGGTACGCGACGCTGACGTGGTTATCGCCATGCTCTCCGACGGTGATACCACGGAAAACACGCTGCATCAGGTGAAAGAGGCGCTGAAGCAGGGCGCGACCCTCGCGCAGATGGGCACCATCGGCGTCGAGAAAACTGACGCCCTGATCGGCTGGTTCGCCAGCGAGCGCCCGGACGTGGCGTTTATCGACGCGCCGGTTTCCGGCACCAAAGCGCCGGCCGAGAATGCGCAGATCCTGGTGATGGCCAGCGGCGATCGGACGCGCGCGCAGGCTGCGGAAACGGTCTTCGCCGCGATTGGCAAAGGCACGCAGTGGCTGGGCGAGGCGGGCAAATCGTCGCGCATGAAGCTGGTGGTCAACAGCTGGCTGATCGGCCTGATGCAAAGCCTGGTGGAGAGCACGCGCCTGGCGGAAGAGTTCGGCTTCAGCACCGACGATCTCTGGAAAGTGCTGGAGGGCGGCCCGCTGGCGGCGCCTTACGCCAAAGCGAAGCTCGCGATGATCGCCAGTGAAGATTTCACGCCGCAGATGAGCCTGGTATGGGCGCTGAAAGACGCGAAGCTGGCGTTAGAAGCGAAGGGCGAGGCGAAACTGCCCGCACTGGAGCAGATCGCCGCACTCTGGCAGCAGGCGGTCGACGCCGGCTACGGCGAGCAAGATCTGGCGTCGATCCATCGCTATCTGAAGGAATAATCGTGACGGCGCGGCTGTCGTTCGATTTCACCTCTCGTCCGCTGGTCTCTTACGCCCATGACTACGCGCACGGCGACAGCGAACCCTGGCATCATCACAGCTGCGCGCAGCTTATTCATACGCTGAGCGGCGTGGTGCGCGTCGATACCGCGCAGGGCAGCTGGATCGTTCCGCCGGGCCGCGGCGTCTGGCTGCCCGCCTACACACGCCATGCGCTGCAGATTACCGGTTCCGTCGCCGCGCGTACCTTATTCGTCGATCCGCTGGCGCGCGCCGACCTGCCTGCCAGCTGTCAGGTGGTGCCGATATCGCCGCTGCTGCGCGAGCTGATCGTCAGCGCGCTGCCCTTGCCGGAGGTTTACGCGCCCGGCAGTCGCAGCGAGCATATCTATGAATTGATTCTGGATGAGCTGCGCGGCCTGGACGTGCTGCCGTTCAATCTGCCGGAGCCGCAGAGCGCGCGGCTGCAAAAGCTCTGCCGCGCCATTCAGCAGGCGCCGGGAGATCGCTGGACGCTGGAGGAGGGGGCGCGGCGGTTAAACCTCTCCAGCCGCACCCTTGCGCGCCACTTTCAGCGGGAGACGGGGCTGCATTTCAGCGACTGGGTGCGTCGCGCGCGCCTGGTCATCGCCCTGACCCGGCTGGCGCAGGGCGAGTCGGTGCTGAGCGTGGCGCTCGATCTCGGCTATGACAGCCCCAGCGCCTTTAGCGCGATGTTTCGTCGCCTGCTGGGGGTTGCGCCTGCCGCCTATTTTCCACAGGCAGAGAGGCCGTCGCCGCATTAAGCAGCGCCTGTAGGGAGGCGCGGGCGATATCGCTGTCGATGCTGACGCCCCAGGCGCGATCGCCCTGGCTATTCAGGCAGCAGACGTAGGCGACCGAACGGCTGTCGCTGCGTTTGCCCAGCGTATGCTCGTGGTAATCCGCAATCGTCAGCTCCAGCCCCAGCGCGCGACGCAGCGCATCCACTGCCGCCGACAGCAGTCCATTACCGCTGCCGCGCAGGCGACGAATGCCGCCTTTTATCCCCAGGCTCGCCTCAAGCCGGGTCATATCGCCGTCGCTTCGGCTTTCCGCCTCCAGCAGCGTCAACGTCGCCTGCTCTACACCGTAGTGCAGGCAGAAGCAGCGCCAGATGGCGCGCTGCGTCATCTCCTTGCCGTGGAGGTCCGTCTCTTGCTGTACCCGCTGGCTGAAATCCTGCATCAGCGCGCGCGGTAGCGTCAGGCCATGATTTTGCTCCAGCAGCCAGGCGGCGCCGCTCTTGCCCGACTGGCTGTTGACGCGGATCACCGCCTCATAGCTGCAGCCGATATCGGCCGGATCGATCGTCAGATAAGGCATCTGCCAGATTGTCTCCTGCCGCTGCTGACGAAGGGCGAAACCTTTGCGGATCGCATCCTGATGCGAGCCGGAAAAGGCGGTGAACACCAGCTCGCCCGCATAAGGATGACGCGGATGCACCGGCAACTGGTTGCAGCGCGTCACTACCTCTGTCACCTTGTTGATATCGCTGAAGTCAAGATGAGGCGCGATCCCCTGGCTATAGAGATTCAGCGCCAGCGTGACGATATCAACATTGCCGGTGCGCTCGCCGTTGCCGAACAGGCAGCCTTCAACGCGATCCGCGCCCGCCAGCAGCGCCAGCTCTGCGCAGGCGGTGCCGGTGCCGCGATCGTTATGGGGATGCACGCTAATACAAACGGCATCGCGGCGGCTGAAGTGGCGGCAAAAATATTCAATCTGATCGGCATAAACGTTCGGGGTATTGACCTCTACGGTCGCGGGCAGATTGACGATCATCGGACGGGCGGCGCAGGGCTGCCAGATATCCGCTACCGCCTCGCAGATCGCCAGCGCGAATTCCGGTTCAGTAAAACAGAAGGTTTCCGGAGAGTATTCAAACGTCCAGTGCGTTTCAGGCCGGGCGTCGCAGCCGTCGCGGATCTGACGCGCGCCCGCGCAGGCCAGCGCGACGATCTCCGCCTGGCTCTGGCCAAACACCCGTTCGCGAAACAGCGGCGCAGTGGCGTTATAGAGATGCAGAATAGCGCGCGGCGCACCCTGCAGCGCCTCGAAGGTACGGGCGATAAGCGCTTCGCGCGCCTGCGTCAGCACCTGAATAGTGACCGCTTCGGGGATGCGGCGCTGCTCAATCAGATCGCGCACAAATTGAAAATCGGTTTGCGATGCGGCGGGAAAGGCGACCTCTATCTCTTTAAAGCCGCAGGCCAGCAGCAGATCCCAAAACGCCAGCTTGCGTTCTGCGTCCATCGGTTCTGCCAGTGCCTGATTACCGTCGCGTAAGTCGGTGGAAAGCCAGCGCGGCGCCTTTGTCAGCTGGCGATCTGGCCACTGACGATCGGGCAGGGCGATGACGGGAAAAGCACGGTACTTCTCTGTGGGTTGCGTCAACATAAAGCCTCCTTGTGGTGTCTGCGCAGTCTGCCGTGTCGCACCGCGCCGCCGCGCGCGCAAAAATGACAACCGATAACGCAAAAGCGACAGCCTTATGCGGCTGCCGGCTAACCTCATGCGGAATCGGCATCGGCGTTTCTCAACGTCCGGTTTATGCTGGTTTTTTTTGCGCCAGGAGAAAACAGGATGAAATACCACGCTCTTTACATCGCGCTTGCGCTGGCCAGCGCCTCCTCTGCGCAGGCCGTCACGCTGCGCATCGCCGATCAGAAAGGCAATATGCGTGCCGAGATGACGGCGGCGCATCAGCTCGACAAGCTAAGCTATGCGATCGAGTGGGCGGAGTTTCCCGCCGCCGCGCCGCTGGCGGAAGCGCTTAATGCGGGCGCGGTGGATGCGGGTATTATCGGCGACGCGCCGCTGCTCTTTTCGCTGGCCGCCGGCTCGCAGGTGAAAGCGGTGGCGGTCAGCAAATCGGTGCCTGCCGGGCTGGCGGTGCTGGTGCGTCCCGATTCGCCCATTAAAACCGCCGCCGATCTCAAAGGAAAAAGCATCGCCACCGGACGCGGCTCTATCGGCCATTTTCAGGCGCTGAAAACGCTGGAGCAGGCGGGCCTGAGCGACAAAGATGTCAGCTGGCGCTTTCTACAGCCCGCCGACGCGCGCATCGCGCTTTCTAACGGCGCAGTAGACGCCTGGGCGACATGGGATCCCTATACCGCGCTGGCTGAGGTGACCCAGAGCGGCCGCATACTGGTCAACGGCGTGGGGCTTTCGACCGGCAATAGCTTCCTGGCCGCCACTGACGCCGCCATCAACGACCGCGAAAAGCGCGCCGCGCTGCAGGACTACGTCAACCGGCTGGCGGCGGCGGATCGCTGGGCCAACAGCCACGTCGCCGACTACGCCCAGACGCTGGCGAAAATTATCGGCTTTCCGCCGGCGGCAGCGGAAAAAGCGTTCTCCCGTCGCCAGTCGCACTGGCAGAGCATTGACGACCAGACGGTGCGGCAGCAGCAGGAGACCGCCGACTTTTACCAGAAATATGGCCTGATCCAGCGGCCGCTCGAGGTGAAGCCGACCTTTTATCGCGGCCTGGCGGTGGCGCAGGGCGGTTAAATCAGGATACGGTTGCGCGCCCGCTCAAAACAGCGTAGAAAACTGAACAAGGAATGTTCGCGGCGGCTGACGTATACTCAACAGGGTGCAACCGCTCAGGTTACCGCACCGTTAAGGCGAGGAGGAAAAATGAACAGGCTAAAAAGGTTAATGGGCAAGTGGTTCGCCGAGCCGGATAAATTCATGCGCGGCTTAACCAATGAAGATCTTCGCTACTCCGATCAAGACAAGCTGATTCTCGACGTTAACGGCAACGCCCGTCTGAATATGAATAACCCTGACGTGGGCAGAGCGATGCGCGCCCGTATGGAAGAGCTGGCGCAGAAACGCTAAGGGCGCGCGATGGGACCGCTGGTCATTATGGTCGTGCTGGTCTGCGGCTACTGGTATACGGAAAACCACTATCCCTCGCGCACGCGTCAGGCGCGCTCAAGCGGCTGGATCGCCTATTTTTACGTGGCGATGCACGGCGCCAAGTTTGCGCTGCAGGGCTTTTTCGGCGTAGCGCTTATCTACGTCGCGCTTTTCCTGCTGAGTCTGCTGCTCTCTGTTCCCCATCTCTTTTTTCCCGATTACGCCGTGCAGGACTACTACTCCTGGCTGACCCGCACCACGCTGATGAACTATCCGCTCTTTTTCGAGCTGGGGCTGGCGCTCGCCGCGCTGCGCGCCTGGCGCGCGGGCGAAGCGGCGCGACGCGCGATGCGAGACGGGAAAAGCAGCATGGCGGAATACCGAAAGGTCGCCCGGGAAGACGGCATGGAGTCGCTGCTGTTGCAGGCGATCGAAGAAGAGAAGCTGGTATTCGTAACGTTGAAATCGCGTAAGGTTTATATCGGCTATGTCGCCGCGCCGCGCATCGAACATACGCAAACCCAGCATCTGGCGCTTATCCCCTATATCAGCGGCTATCGCGACAAAGAGACACTGCGCTTTTGCGAGCAGCATCGCTACTACGAACTCTACCTGGCGCAGAATATCACCGCTGATTCCCAACCCCTGAACCTGCAGCACTTCAGGCATCTTATTCCGATGGCGGAGGTCGAGGCGGTTTCGCTGTTTGACGTCGCCACCTACAAGATATTTGACCAGTTCTCGGTGACGCCGCAGGGAGAGTAACCATTCGTGCCCTCTGATTTGGCGTTTATCCTGCGGCCGCGTAACATAGCGCGATGTTGAGTTTTTTAAACGCTTATTTCTCTGATGTTAACTTTTGATGGCCATAACGATCTGCTGCTCAATCTGTGGCTGAATCATCGCGACGCGCCGGTCGACGCCTTCTTTAACGGCATCGAACGCGGCCAGCTCGATTTTCCTCGCATGCGTCAGGGCGGCTTTTTCGGCGGCCTGTTCGCTATTTTCGTGCCGCCGCAGGCCTATGTCGCCCAGATGGCGCCGCACCTTGCCGATACGCCATGGCAGCCGCTGGAGATCATGTGGCAGCAGCTGGCTATTCTCACGCAGATCGCCGAGCAGTCACAGGGGCGGGCGCGCTTGTGCCGTAGCGCCGCTGAGATCGCCGCCTGCCGCGATGCGGGTGTGCTGGCGCTGGTGGCCCATATCGAAGGCGCGGACGCGCTGGACGAAGAGGGCGAACAGCTACAGGCGTTTTACGCTGCCGGCGTGCGCAGCATCGGGCCCTTCTGGAATCTGCCTAACCGCTTCGGCGTCGGCGTGACCGGCGCGTTTCCCGGCTCGCCGGACAGCGGACCAGGCCTGACCGAGGCCGGCAAAGCGCTGATCCAACAGGCCAATGCGTTGAATATGCTGATCGACGTGTCGCATATGAACGAAAAAGCGTTCTGGGATACCGTCGCGCTCTCCCGCTCGCCGCTGGTGGCGACCCACTCCAACGCCCATGCGCTCTGCGCCCAGCCGCGCAACTTGACCGATGCCCAGCTTGCCGCCATACGCGACAGCGGCGGCATGGTTGGCATCAATTTCGGCAATGCGTTCCTGCGCGCCGACGGCAAGCGCGACGGCGACACGCCGCTGAGCGACATCGTCAGGCACTACGAACGGCTCATAATGATAATGGGCTGCGATCGTGTAGGATTCGGCTCCGATTTTGACGGCATCTCCGTGCCGGACGCGCTAAAAGACGTGGCGGGACTGCCGCGCCTGTTCGCGGCATTGCGCGATGCGGGCTATGATCAGGATCGGCTGGAAAAGCTCGCATCGGATAACTGGCTGCGCGTGCTGCACCAGGTCTGGCAGGGCTGATTCATTTCCTTAATATTTGCGGGTTGATCTCGATGCGCCGTTAGCGCACCATCAGCCGGCTCAAAATTGCGTGCATAATCACTGGATTGTTTACGTAATGATACCTGACGGGTATCGCTTTGTTCATTCACCTTAGAGGAAGACTATTATGTGGAAAAAACCTGAATTTGTTGATTTACGTCTCGGTCTGGAAGTGACGCTGTACATCTCCAACCGTTAATATCCATGCCCGCCAGCTGTGCGGGCATTTTGTTTCAACGCCGGGTTTCTCCTATGTTCATCAAAGTCCTTGGATCCGCCGCTGGCGGCGGTTTTCCTCAGTGGAACTGCAACTGCGCCAACTGTCAGGGCGTACGCGACGGCACCATTCAGGCCAGCCCGCGTACCCAGTCCTCAATTATTCTCAGCGACGACGGCGAAAACTGGGTGTTATGCAACGCCTCGCCGGACATCAGCCAGCAGATCGCCCATACGCCAGAACTGATAAAAAAGGGCGTGCTGCGCGGCACCGCCATCGGCGCCATTATTCTTACCGACAGCCAGATCGATCACACCACCGGCCTGCTCAGCCTGCGCGAAGGCTGCCCGCATCAGGTATGGTGCACGCCGGAAGTGCACGCCGATCTCACCAGCGGCTTTCCGGTATTCACCATGCTGAAGCACTGGAACGGCGGGCTGCAGCATCGTCCCATCGCGCCGCTGGAGCCGTTCAGCGTTGACGTCTGTCCGAATCTGCGCTTTACCGCTATTCCGATCCTCAGCAACGCGCCGCCTTATTCGCCATACCGCGACCGTCCGCTGCCGGGACACAATGTGGCGCTGTTTATTGAAAACCTCGCCAGCAAACAGACGCTGCTCTATGCGCCGGGCCTCGGCGAGCCGGATGCGGTGATTATGCCCTGGCTGCAGAAGGCGGATTGCCTGCTGATCGACGGCACCGTCTGGAAAGATGACGAGCTGCAGGCCGCCGGCGTCGGCACCAACACCGGCAAGGCGATGGGCCACCTGGCGCTCTCCGAAGAGCAGGGGCTGATGGCGCTGCTCGCCTCGCTGCCGGCGAAACGCAAGATCCTTATTCACATTAACAACACCAATCCGATCCTCAACGAGCAGTCGCCGCAGCGCCAGTTTCTGACGCAGCAGGGCATTGAAGTGAGCTGGGACGGCATGGCGATTCATCTTCAGGAGTGAGTGATGCAGATCACCGAGACGCTGACGCCGCAGGCGTTCGAACAGGCGCTGCGCGATAAGGGCGCTTACTACCATATTCATCATCCTTACCATATCGCGATGCACAACGGCGATGCGACGCGCGAGCAGATCCAGGGCTGGGTGGCGAACCGCTTCTATTATCAGACCAGCATCCCGCTAAAAGACGCGGCGATCATGGCGAACTGCCCCGATCCCGCCACGCGCCGCAAGTGGGTGCAGCGCATCCTCGACCACGACGGCAGCAACGGCCATGAAGGCGGCATCGAAGCCTGGTTGCAGCTGGGCGAAGCGGTCGGGCTGACGCGCGACGCGCTGCTGTCTGAGCGCCATGTGCTGCCGGGCGTGCGCTTCGCGGTCGATGCCTATCTCAACTTCGCGCGCCGCGCCAGCTGGCAGGAAGCGGCCTGCAGTTCACTTACCGAGCTTTTCGCGCCGCAGATCCACCAGTCGCGTCTCGACAGCTGGCCGCAGCACTATCCCTGGATTAAGGAAGAGGGCTATTTTTATTTCCGCAGCCGTCTGAGCCAGGCGAACCGCGACGTCGAGCATGGCCTGGCGCTGGCGCTGGAGTTTTGCGATACGGTCGAGAAACAGAACCGCATGCTGGAGATCCTGCAGTTCAAGCTCGATATTCTCTGGACGATGCTGGACGCCATGACCATGGCCTACGAGCTGAAGCGTCCGCCTTACCATACGGTCACCGACAAGGCGGCCTGGCACACGACAAGGCTGGTATAACACCATGAATGACAACTCAATTCCCGCGTTCCGCCGCGGCTATCGCATGCAGTGGGAAGCCGCGCAGGAGAGCCACGTGGTGCTCTATCCGGAAGGCATGGCGAAGCTGAATGAAACCGCCGCCGCCATCCTGGAACAGGTCAACGGCAAAGAGAGCGTGAGCGCAATTATCGCCGGGCTCGACGCGCGCTTCCCGGAAGCGGGCGGCGTCGGCGAAGATGTCAGAGAGTTTCTGCGCGCGGCGTATGAACAAAAGTGGATAATGTTTCGTGACCCAGAATAAACCCGTCGTCAATCCGCCGCTCTGGCTGCTGGCGGAGCTGACTTACCGCTGTCCGCTGCAGTGTCCTTACTGCTCCAATCCGCTTGACTTCGCGCAGCAGGAGAAAGAGTTGACCACCGAGCAGTGGATTGAGGTATTCCGCCAGGCGCGCGCCATGGGCAGCGTCCAGCTCGGCTTTTCGGGCGGCGAACCCCTGACGCGCAAAGATCTGCCAGAGCTGATCCGCGCCGCGCGCGATCTCGGCTTTTATACCAACCTGATCACCTCCGGCATCGGCCTGACCGAGAAAAAACTCGACGCCTTCGCCGAGGCGGGCCTGGATCATATCCAGATCAGCTTCCAGGCGAGCGACGAGACGCTTAACGCCGCGCTGGCGGGGTCGAAAAAAGCCTTCCAGCAGAAGCTGGAGATGGCTCGCGCGGTGAAGAAACACGGCTATCCGATGGTGCTGAACTTTGTGTTACACCGTCACAATATTGACCAGATCGACAAGATTATCGACCTTTGCATCGAACTGGAAGCGGACGACGTCGAGCTGGCTACCTGCCAGTTTTACGGCTGGGCGCAGCTTAACCGTCAGGGTTTGCTGCCGACGCGCGAGCAGATTGCGCAGGCGGAAGCGGTCGTCAGCCGCTATCGCGAACGCATGAGCGGCAGCGGTAACCTGACCAATCTGCTGTTCGTGACGCCAGACTACTACGAGGAGCGTCCCAAGCCCTGTATGGGCGGCTGGGGCGCGATTTTTCTCAGCGTGACGCCAGAGGGCACCGCGCTGCCGTGCCACAGCGCGCGCCAGCTGCCGGTGCAGTTCCCGTCAGTGCTGGAACAGCCGCTGGAAGATATCTGGTATCGCTCTTTCGGCTTCAACCGCTATCGCGGCTTCGACTGGATGCCGGAACCCTGCCGCTCGTGCGACGAGAAAGAGAAGGACTTCGGCGGCTGTCGCTGCCAGGCCTTTATGCTGACCGGTAACGCCGATAATACAGATCCGGTGTGCAGCAAGTCGCCGCACCACGATGTGATCCTCGAGGCGAGACGCGAAGCGGCATGCAGCGACGTGAAAATCGGGCAGCTGCAGTTCCGCAACCGCGCCAATTCGCAGCTTATCTACAAAACCCGGACCTTTTAATTATGATGGAGACGCGTCAGCTGCGGCTGAGCAACGGCCTGCGCGTCACGCTGATCCATCAGCCCGACGCGCGGCAGGCCGCTGCACTGGCGCAGGTGGCGGCGGGCAGCCACGATGAGCCCGACGCCTGGCCAGGGCTGGCGCATCTGCTGGAGCATCTGCTGTTTAGCGACAGCGCCCGCTATCAGGGCGATGCGCGCCTGATGCCCTGGATACAGGCCGCAGGCGGGCGGCTGAACGCCACCACGCTGGCGCGCAGCAGCGCCTGGTTTTTCGAAACCGAGCCTGAACTGCTCGACGCAGGCGCGGCGCGGCTGGTGGATATGCTCGCCGCGCCGCAGTTTACGCCCGAAGCGATCGTCCAGGAAGCGGCGGTGATCGATGCCGAATATCGGCTGATCCAGCAGCATACGCCCTCCAGACGGGAAGCGGCGCTCAATACGCGCGTCAGCGCGCCCGCCGTTTTTCAGCGTTTTCATATCGGCAGCCGCGACGCCTTCGGCGACGATGTCGGCGCGCTTAAGCAGGCGCTGCATCAGTTCCATCAGCGGTTCTTTCAGGCGGGCCAGATGCAGCTGTGGCTGCAGGGACCGCAGCCGCTGGAGGCGCTGGAGCAAATCGCACACGCCTTTGGCGAATCCTTGCCTTCTGGCGAACGTGAGCTGCAGGTCAGAGAAATGCGCTTCGCCGCGGATGTGGATATCGCGCTGAAGACGCAGGGCGCGGGAGAGCTGTGGATCGCCGCCGCACTACGGGGCGATATAACCGCTATTCGTGACAATGTCACTTTAATCCGCGAGTTTCTACAGGACGAGGCGCCGGGCGGCGCGATGCACAGCCTGCGCCAGCGCGGCTGGGCGCAGCGGCTGGAGTTTGCCTGGCTGAATCTTGACAGCGCAGGCGGCTGGCTGGCAATGCAGGTTGAAACGGACCGGCCCGACGCCATCTGTGCCTGGTATCCGCAGGCGCTGCGCGCGCTGGCCCAGGCCTCCCCGGAGCAGCAGCGTCACTACCTGCGCCTGGCGCAGCGCCGCTTTAACGCGCTGACGCCGCTCGATCAGCTGCGCGAGCGGGCGTTTGGATTCCCGCCGCCCGCAGAGACAGCCGGTTTTACGCCGCTGCTGCACCAGCTTGCAGAGGCGCCGCAGGCGCGGCTGTGGAGCGCGGTCGACGTGCAGGGCACGGCGACTGAGACGCAGGGGTTTAGCCTGGAGCTCCACTCCTGGACGCCCGCGCGCCTTGACGAGCCGCTGCCGACTCTGCGCTTTTATCCGCTGGCGCAGCCGCTTGCCTACCTGACGCCGCCCGCGGCGTCCGCGCCGCTGTTGCACCTGGCGCCAGGCGAGCAGCCAGCCACCCTGATGCTGCGCCCGCCTTTTTTCACCACGCTTACTCTCACGCAGGCGGCGGCTATCGACCGTCGCCTGCGCCCGCTTTTCGCGCTGCTGCGTCATCAGGGCGGCGCGGCAAGCTGGCGGGAGAGTCAGGGCGTCTGGCTGCTGGAGGCGCAGCTGCCTCCGGGCGGCGAGGCCTGGCTGGCGTCGCTGCCGGACGCGTTACGCGTCGACGAAAGCCCGCAAGGCGAGCCGCCGTCGGATGATGTGGCGATCCGCGAACTGCTGCGTCGGCTGCCGCAGGCGGTTGCCGCGTCTACATCGGCGCGCGGCTGGCGCGCGGCGCTCTACGGCGGTTCGCCGCAGCAGCATGCCGTTATCGCGCGATGGCTGGCGCCGCTGGTAGCCGTGGCCCAAAAGGATTTCGCAGAGCCAGAGCAGGGCAACCGGCTGACAGTGGCGCATCAGAGCCGCGACGGCGCGCTGCTGCTCTTTTTGCCTTGTCCGCCTGCGATCTCGCTGGCAGCGCTGCGCGCGCTGGCGCTGCTGATGGAGCCGCGCTTTTTCCAGCGCCTGCGCGTCGAGCGGCAGATCGGCTACGTCGTTAGCTGCCGCTATCACCGCTGCGTCGATCGCGACGGCGTGCTGTTCGCCCTGCAGTCGCCGGACGTTGCGCCCGCCGCGCTGCTGGAAGCGTGCCGCCTTTTCCTGCAGCAATTGCAGATCCCCGATGATGCCGCCGCGCTGGACGCGTTGCGCGCACGCCTGTGCGCCCAGCTTGACGTCGCGCCCGACGCGACGGCGGCGCTGCAGCCTGGGCTGCGTCAGGAGGGCGGACTACGCGATCTCGACAGGGCGTCGCTTGCCGCGCTGACGCCGACGCAGCTGCGACAGGCGCAGGCGCAGCTTCTCCGCCGCTGGCAGCGCGGCGTCGTCTTGGCATCACATCACGCCGATTTGCAATAATCACGCCAGGATATTGCTGAATTTATTTGAAAATTAAGACCAAAACTCTTCACTATATCTGCAGGGACGTTTAGGGGACACTCAAATGGATTCGGCTGTTTTAAAAGGAACCTAAAGTGAAAAATATCAAACGTCTCGCGCTGCCGCTGCTGGCCGCCACTGCACTCTATGTCCCGCTTTCTCAGGCGGCCGCTCAGCAGTATGAGCTGAACCCGGAGCACACCTCAGTTATCGTTACCTGGACTCACTTCGGCTTTTCCCATCCCACCGCGGATATCCCGGACGCTAAAGGCACGCTGGTGTTTGACAGTGAAAATCCAGCCGCTTCGCGCGTTAACGTGACCCTGCCGATAACCAGCATCGACAGCCATGTTCCTGCGCTGACCAAAGAGTTCAAGGGCGCGGAGTATTTCGATACCGCGAAATATCCAACAGCGACTTTCCACAGCACCAAAGTGACCGCGAAGGGCGATAATAAATTCGACGTGGAAGGCAACCTGACGCTGAAAGGCATCACCAAACCGGTGACGCTGCACGCCACGCTGAATAAGCAGGGCGAGCATCCGATGGTGAAGAAACAGGCGATCGGCTTTGACGCCACCGGCACTATTAAGCGTTCTGACTTTAAGCTGGATAAATATGTCCCAGCGGTCGGCGACGATGTGACGCTGACAATTTCAACCGAAGCCTACGCTAAATAATCTGCAGTTTTTCTGATATCTTTATATCGATTAACTCCCTGTATCAGCAGAGTTAAAATCAAACCGGCCGCCTGGCCGGTTTTTTTATATCGCCTTTTTGCTTGACGCCTGCGCAATTAATGACCGTACTTAACTATCGTATCCGTCATTAATTTAAGGAGATAATTATGTCACAGCCTCCCTTTCTCAAGCCCGGCGAAAAGGTCGTGCTCTATGACGGCGTCTGCAAAATTTGTAATAGCTGGGTCAATCTCTTGCTGCGCCTGAAGCTTTCCCGACGCGTCCGGTTTGCGGCAGTACAGAGCGAAGAGGGCAAGGCCCTGCTGCGCTTTGCCGGCCTGCCCGATGAAAATATCCGCACCATTGTGCTGATCGACGGCGACCGCCACTGGATCCGCGCTCAGGCCATTTTACGCGTAATGCGGCTGCTGCCTTTTCCATGGGGAATGCTGTCGCTGCCAGGCCTGCTGATCCCCCATTTTATCAGCGACTTTTTCTACAACCGCATTGCGCTTAATCGCTACCGGCTCTTTGGCCGCTACGAAAAGCAGCATCCCGTCCCCTCTGATTTCCCGGGACGTTTCCTGCATGCCTAGCGCCTAGCCCGGCGACAAAAAATCCTCACGCTGCGGGGTAAAGGTATCCAGCAGCGTGCCCGCTTCCAGACAGACGCAGCCGTGCACTATGTTTGGCCCTTTATAGAGCGTGTCGCCTGCGCCGACTTCCTGGGTGACGCCGTCGATGGTAAAGGCGAAACGTCCGCTGAGCACATAGGTCAGCTGCTCGTGAGGATGATGATGCAAGGGGCCGACCGCCCCTTTTTCAAAGGTCACTTCCACCGCCATCATGGTGCCGCCGTGCGCCAGCACGCGCCGCGTTACGCCATTGCCTAACGCTTCCAGCTGCGTTTGCGATCGATATACAAACATTTTGCCTCCTCATTCGGATCAGCCTTAGACTGCCGTTTTTGTGATATGCCTCACGCCATAGCGCGCGATTAATCCATGCACTTTAGCCGCTTTTGATTAAAATGAAACGGTGTTTCATAAATACTTAAGGGCAGATCATGAAAATCGCATTAATGATGGAAAACAGCCAGGCCGCTAAAAACGCCGTCGTGCGCAAGGAGCTGGAAAACGTCGCGCAGCCGTTGGGCCATCAGGTCTTTAACGTCGGCATGAGCGACGAACAGGATCACCATCTGACCTACATTCACCTCGGCATCATGGCCAGCGTGCTGCTCAACAGCAAAGCGGTCGATTTCGTTATCGCCGGCTGCGGCACCGGACAGGGCGCCCTAATGTCCCTTAACCTGCATCCTGGCGTCGTGTGCGGCTACTGCATCGATCCGGCGGACGCCTATCTGTTCGCCCAGATCAACAACGGCAACGCGCTTTCGCTGCCGTTCGCCAAAGGCTTCGGCTGGGGCGCCGAGCTGAATTTGCGCTTTATCTTTGAAAAAGCCTTCACCGGCGAAAAAGGACTGGGCTATCCGCCTGAGCGTAAAGAGCCGCAGGTGCGCAACGCCGGCATTCTGAACCAGGTCAAAGCGGCGATGCTGAAAGAGAACTATCTCGATACGCTGCGCGCGCTGGACCCAGAGCTGGTGCGTACCGCCCTCAGCGGCCCGCGTCTGCAGCACTGCCTGTTCGAGCATGGTCAGGTGCCGGAAATCGCCGACTTCGTGCGTCAGATTACGCAGTAACGCCTTCCTGGCGCGCCGCCTTCGCCGCGCGCCTCTCTTTTCTCTACATCTCTCTCGCCAGCGCCGGATTGTAGTGGCGGCTCGCCTCTACCAGCATGCGCGTATAGGGCATCGCCGCGCTATCGGCTACCAGCGTCGGCACGTCGAGCGTCTCCAGCACGCGACCCTGCTGCATCACCGCCACGCGATGGCAGAGATGCGCCACCACGCCTAAATCATGCGTGACCATCAGGTAGGTGAGATTCGCCTGCTGCTGCAGATCGCTCAGCAGGTTAAGAATTTCCGCCTGCACCGAGACGTCGAGCGCCGAGGTCGGCTCATCCAGCAGGAGCACGCGCGGCTCCAGAATCAGCGCGCGCGCGATGGCGACGCGCTGGCGCTGACCGCCGGAAAGCTGATGCGGATAGCGCGTCAGCCAGGCGCGATTCAGCCCGACTTTCTCCAGCATCGCCACCACGCGCGCCTGCCGCTGGCCGATGCCGTGGATCAGTAGCGGCTCCTCCAGAATATCGCCGATGGTGTGGCGCGGATGCAGCGAACCGTAAGGATCCTGAAACACCATCTGCACCTGTCTGCAGCGCGCGCGATCGATGCGGTGCTCGAGAGGCTCTCCGCCTATCGCCAGCGCGCCATGCCAGTGGGTAATCAGCCCCGCCAGGCACTTCAGCACCGTGGTTTTGCCCGATCCTGACTCGCCCACCAGACCGAAAATTTCGCCTTCATTGACCTTCAAAGAGACGTCGAACAGCACCTGGTTTCGGGCAGCCTCTTCGCCAAAGCTCAGGTTGAGATTCTCGACAGCAATCATGCGCGCTCCTTAATCATTAAGCCAGCTGGCCTGGCGTTGCAGCACCGGCAGACGGCTGCGGCGCTGGTCGATATCCGGCAGCGCCGCCAGCAGGCCCTGCGTATAGGGATGGCGCGCGCGGTCGAGTTCGTTCGCCGCCAGCGATTCCACCACACGCCCGGCGTACATCACCAGCACGCGGTCGCAGAAGCTGCGCACCAGGCTGATGTCGTGGCTGATAAAGATCAGTCCCAGCCCGCGCGCCTTCACCAGCTCATCCAGCAGCGCCAGAATTTGCAGGCGAACCGAGACGTCGAGCGCGGAGGTCGGCTCATCGGCGATCACCAGCTCCGGCTCGGTGATCAGCATCATGGCGATCATCACGCGCTGGCCCTGGCCGCCGGAAATCTCATGGGGATAGCGCTGATAAAGGCGTTCAGGCTCGCGAATGCGCACCACCTCCAGCATCTCCAGCGCGCGCTTTTTCGCGGCGGCGTGCTGGCCGCGGTGGTGGCTGCGCCAGGCTTCGGCGATCTGCTCGCCGACACGCACCACCGGATTAAGGGAATATTTCGGGTCCTGCATAATCATCGAGATGCGCCTGCCGCGAATGGCGCGCATCTGCGCCGGACTGGCGCGCAGCAGATCGATCTCGCCAAACTGCATGCGCGCCGCCTCGATGCGCGCCTTCGCAGGATGCAGCTGCAGCAGGGCGCGGCCCACGGTGGATTTGCCTGAACCAGACTCGCCGACGATCGCCAGTTTTTCCCGGCCGAGCTGAAAGGAGACGCCGCGCACCGCCGGGGTGCTGTGACGTCCGTTAACAAAATCGACGCGCAGATCGTGCACGTCCAGCAACGGCGCGCCGTTACTCACTGCGGGGATCGAGCAGGTCACGTAGGCCATCTCCTAAGAAGTTGAACGCCAGGCTGTTGATCAGGATCGCCAGGCCCGGCACGGTCACCACCCACCAGCACTCCAGCATGTAGGTACGACCGCTGGCGATCATCGCGCCCCATTCCGGCGCGGGCGGCTGCGAGCCGAGGCCGAGAAAGCCGAGACCGGCGGCGGTGAGGATAATGCCCGCCATATTCATGGTGATGCGGATAATCACCGACGGCAGACAGAGCGGCACGATATGGTGCCACAGCACGCGCAGCGGCGACGCGCCCTGCAGCCGCACGGCGGAGATAAAGTCCGCCTGGCGCAGCGACAGCGTTTCGGCGCGCGCTAGCCGCGCGATGGGCGGCCAGGCGGTAAGGGTAATGGCAATCACCACATGCTCCAGGCCGGGGCCGAGCGCGGCGACGAACGCCAGCGCCAGCACCAGGCTGGGAAAAGAGATAAAGATATCGGTAATGCGCATCAGCGCCGCGTCTACCTTGCCGCCGAAATAGCCGGCGACGACCCCCAGCAGCAGCCCGATCGGCCCGACGGTGACCGATACCAGCAGCACGATATAGAGCGTAATGCGCGCGCCCCACACCAGACGGCTAAAGATATCGCGGCCAAACTCGTCGGTGCCGAACCAGTGCTGCGCGCCCGGCGGGCTGAGGGCGTTGTCGAGATCCTGCACCAGCGGATGATAAGGGGCGATCCAGGGCGCGAACAGCGCCGTCAGGCAGAGCAGCAGCACGATGCCGCCGCCGATGGCGGTCAGCGGGTTGCAGGCCATGCGCAACAGAAAATGGCCGGCGCGCAGGGCGGAACGACGGCAGCGCGCCAGCCGTTCGCGTGCTGCGCCGACCGGCGGCGTATCGATCGATAGCGTCATACTTTGGTCCTCGGATCAAATACCTGATAGAGCAGGTCGGAAAGCAGATTGAGCAGCACGAAAATCAGCCCGACCACCAGCACGCAGCCCATCACCGCGTTCATATCGCCCAGCATCAGGCTGCCAGTCAGATAGGAGCCGAAACCCGGCCAGGAGAAGACCGTCTCGATCAGCACCGCGCCCTCCAGCAGCGAACCGTAGGCGAGCGCCACCACCGTCAGCAGCTGCACCAGAATATTGCGAAAGGCGTGCTGCCAGATCACCTGCCACTCCGTCAGCCCTTTGACGCGCGCCGTGAGAATAAACTCCTGCGACAGCTGCGCCAGCATAAAGCTGCGCGTCATGCGGCTGATATAGGCGAGCGAGTGAAAGCCGAGCAGCGAGGCGGGCAGCACCAGGTGGTTCAGCGCGTTCCAGAACACCGTGGCATTGCCCGCCAGCAGCGCGTCTACCAGCATCAGACCGGTGCGGCGCGGCACCACGCCGTCGAGGCTGAAATCGACGCGGCCTGCGCCGCCGACCCAGCCCAGATGGGCATAGAAGAGCAGCAGGCCGATCATGCCGACCCAGAAGATCGGCGTGGAGTAGCCCGCGAGGCTCACCACGCGCACCGCATAATCAATGACGCCGTTGCGCCGCGCCGCGGCGATCACCCCAAGCGGCACGCCGAGCCCGGCGCCGATAACAATCGCCAGGGTCGCCAGCTCCAGCGTAGCGGGAAAGACGCGCAGAATATCCTGGCTGACGGGCTGGCCGGTCAGCAGCGCATGACCGAGATCGCCGTGCAGCAGCCCGTTCAGATAGATGCCGAACTGCGCCCACAGCGGCTTGTCGAAGCCGAGCTGGTGGTAAACCTGCTGATAGGTGGCGTGATCGGCGTCCGGGCCGACGATCGCCAGTACCGGATCGAGCGGCATCACGCGGCCGATAAAGAAAGTCAGCAGCAGCAGGCCGAACAGGGTGATAAAAACCTGCGTCGCGCGTTTGCTGACGCGGCGCAGCTGCGGAAGAGCGGCAATCATGGCGTGCCTCCTGCCAGGCTCTCTGGCGTTTTCCAGACGTCGCGCAAAAAGGTGGTGGCGGACGGATGCGGCTGATAGGCCTGTACGCGGTTATTCACCACCACCGAATCGACCATCTGGGAAAGGGGCATCAGCGCCGGGATCAGCTGGTCATAGCGCTGCTGAATGGCGAAATAGGCCTGCTGCTGCCTGGCGGGGTCGCGCTCCGTCAGCGCCTGGTCGATCATGCTGTTGAGCCGGGCGTCGTAGAAGCTGGTGCGCCAGCCCTGGAAGTTGGTCAGCCGCGCGCTGTCGGCGTTGTCCGGGTTGTAGACCAGCGAGCGCAGGCTGGAGTGGGGATGCGGCTCGACGCCGCTGCCGCCGCGTCCCACCAGCAGCCCGAACTGCCGGTCGCGCATCGCGCCATAGATCTGGTTGCCGGTGCCGGTGATAATGCGCGCGCGGATCCCCGCCTGCATCAGCGTCGACTGGATGGCGATAGCGACGTTAAGAAAGGGCTGATCCGCCAGCACGCGCAGCGTGGTGTCGAAGCCGTCGGGGTAACCCGCCTCCGCCAGCAGCGTCCGGGCGCGCGCAATGTCCAGCCGGTAGCCGGGATCGGGCAGCGTCGCGGGCATGCCGGCCTGGATAGGCCGCTGATGCAGCACGCCATAGCCCGCCATCAGCGTTTTATTGATCCCCTGATAGTCCACCAGATAGCGCAGCGCTTCGCGCACCTTCGGGTTGGCGAAATGGGCCTCTTTCATACTCATCGCCAGGTAGTAGATCGTGCCGCGCTGCACGCTGTCGATGCTGAGATCGGGATCGTTACGCAGGGCGCGCACGTCGGGGATCGCCATATTGCTGGCGATATCAAGATCGCCTTTCTCCATCATCAGGCGCAGGGTCTGCGACTCCTGCAGGTGTCGAAACACCACGCGCTGCATCTTCGCCTCGCCGCGCCAGTAGCCCGGCGCGCGGCTCATGGTCAGCACATCTTTCGCCTGCCAGCCATCGAGCCGGAACGGGCCGGATCCCGCCTCATGGGTGGTAAGCCAGCGATTTCCCCAGTCGTTGTTGACGGCGTGCGCCTGCACGGTTTTGCTGTCGAGCACCACCATGCTGCCCAGCGCGGCGAGGGAATAGAGCACCAGATGGGGATCATTGGGCTTCGGCAGACGGATAACCAGGGTGCGCGCGTCAGGGGCGGCGATCATCTCGTCAACGTTGGCCTTGTTGAAGCCGTAGGATTTCCACACCGATGCCTGCGCCAGGTTGAGGTGCAGCACGCGGCGCATCGACCAGACGGCGTCAGCGCTGGTCAGGGCATTGCCGGAGTGGAAGCGCACGTCGTCGCGCAGCCGAAAGGTCAGCGTGCTGTTGTCCGGACTGATGTGCCAGCTCTCCGCCAGCGCCGGACGCACGCGCGTCAGCTGCTGCGGATCGAGCTCTACCAGCCCGTCATAGAGATTAACCACGATGCCGACCACTTCGTTGCCGGTCATGGCGGCGGGATCGAGCGTAAGCAGATTGTTCATATTCATGCCGACGATCAGCTGGTCGTCAGGCGTATTCGCCTGAAGCGACGCGCTGCCCGCCAGCAGCAGCAGCGTGGCGAGCCACGCGCCGCAGCGGGTGCGGATAGTCATAAAGTAAGTCCAGCAGGTCAGAGGTTTAGCGTTATTTGCTGTACTTCTCTCTCAGCGTTACCAGCGGTTCAGCGTATGGGTCTCAATCCAGCTGAAGTTGATATCTTCGCCCAGGCCAGGCCGGGTCGGCAGCTGCACATAGCCGTCGTGGTCCATCGGGTCGATCAGGTTGTTGAGGTACGCGGGCGGCTGTTCATAGTCGAGGAAAGGGTGCAGCAGGCCGCGCTCGTACCAGCGGCAGTTGCGGATCGCCCCGACCACCGCCAGGCTGGCCGCGCCGTTGCCGTGCACTTCGCAGTCCATGCCGAAGGCTTCCGCCAGGCTGGCGACCTTCATGGTGGCGGCGATACCGCCGACGCCGTTGGCGCCGGCGCGCAGAATGTCGCAGGCGCCGGCGCGCACCCAGTCGGCGCGGCTGTGATGCTTGCCGCCGAGGCTCTCCGGCCCCAGCACGTCGATGCTGAGGTTTTCCGCCAGCCAGGCGTAGGAGGCCATGCTCTCTTCCTCCATCGGCTCTTCGAACCAGCTGAAGTTGAGCTTCTCCAGCGCCTTGCCGATAGTGAGCGCCTCGCTGCGGCTGTACCAGTGGTAGCCGTCCAGCATCAGGGCGATATCTGGGCCGACCGCTTCGCGCACCGCGGCGCAGGCCTTGATATCTATCTGCGGGCTGGGGGCGAACGCCACCGGCGGCATCCAGGTGTGCAGCTTGATCGCTTTATAGCCGCGCGCCACCAGCGTTTCGGCGAAGCGCGCATAGTCATCCGGCGTCGCCAGCCCACCGGGCAGCTCGTCGCCGCACATGGTGCTGCCGTAGGCGGGCACCCGTTCGCGATAGCCGCCGAGCAGCTTGTGCACCGGCTGCTGCAGCCGGCGGCCGATAAGATCCCACAGCGCCTGCTCGACGGCGGAAAGGGCGCGCTCGGTGAGCTGATGCGCGCTGCCGCGCTGCCATTGCGCCAGATCCTGCCACAGCCGTTCGCGATCCATGGCGTTCTGCCCGATCAGCACCTTGCGGAAAAAGGCGTTAACCACGTGCGGGCGGATCACCTCCGGCGGTGCGAAGGCGTAGCCGCTGTGGCCGTCCTCGGTGGTCAGGGTCAGCAGCGCCATCTGCGCCTCGGTTTCGTCGCCGGGATGAGAGTGTCCGGCGCTGTCGGCATGACGCCTGCTGGGATAAGTAAACTGGGTGACTTCAATGGCGCTGATCTTCACGGCACAGGCTCCTTATGCGACGGCTCTCGCTGGATGTGAAATAAAAGTAAAACAACGTTTCATTTCGTAATCTAGCGTTCACAGATTGTTTACGCATTAGCCAAAGCAAGGTAAATGCAGCCGTAAATTAGGGCAGCCGCACAGGGTGATGTGAACAGATTCACGAAGCCTGGCCACTTTGTGAGCAAGGCCGCACCGAAAAAATGCGCGGCTGATTGTGCCGCTCACGCTTGCAGATGCCGCAGGGCTGACCATTATTGTTTAATTAACCCGTTCATCATTAACCGGCTTTTTGGCCGCTACGGCGAAAGGCAAGGAGGAAACCATGCGCGTTCATCACCTCAACTGCGGCTGTATGTGTCCCTTCGGCGGCGCGCTCTACGACGGATTCAGCCGCTCGCCGCTGGCGCACCTCAGCTGTCACTGTTTGCTGCTGGAAACCGATACGCAGGGGCTGGTGCTGGTGGATACCGGCATCGGCCTGCAGGATATGGCGCATCGCGGCCGTCTGTCAGGCTTTTTCCGGCTGTTCAACAATATTCAGTTCGATCGCAGGCTCAGCGCCTGGCAGCAGATCGTCGATCTCGGCTTTAAGCCGGAGGATGTGCGGCATATCATTCTGACGCATCTCGACTTCGATCACGCAGGTGGCATCAGCGACTTTCCGCAGGCGCGCGTGCATCTGCTGCAGCGGGAGCTGGATATTGCGCCGCAACGCCAGAGCTGGCTGCAACGGCAGCGCTTCCGGCCGCAGCAGTGGGGTAACCACAGCGGCTGGCGCGGCTACGCCGCCGGCGGGGAACGCTGGTTCGGCTTCGATGCGGTGAGGGCGCTCGACGATCTCAACGACGAGGTGCTGCTGGTGCCGCTGCCCGGTCACACGTTGGGTCACGCGGGCATCGCGGTGCGGCAGGGCGACGGCTGGCTGCTGCACGGCGGCGACGCCTGGTTCTACCGCGAGGAGATGCGGCAGGCGGAGCGGCACTGCACGCCAGGCCTGCGCTTCTACCAGTGGATGATGTGCAGCGATCGCGACGCCTGGCGCACCAACCAGCAGCGGCTGCGCGCGCTCTCGCTGCAAACCGACGCGCAGGTGACGCTGTTCTGCAGTCATGACCGGCGCGAGCTGGGCCTGCTCGACGGCCGGTAAAAGATTTTTCTCTGCCTCTTTTCCTGCAACCCATTTTGCGTAATAGTAACGGCGCTTTACATAAATAATTATCATTATCGTTTGAATGGGTTAATTAAATGAAAAAATGGATGTTAGCGCTGGGGTTGTTGTGCATCGCGGGAACGGCTGCGGCCAAAACCATCACCGACGTGGCGGGCCGTCAGGTTGAGGTCGCCGCCGAGTCGAAACGTATTATTCTGGGCGAGGGGCGGCAGATCTATCTGCTGGCGGCCTTCGACACCGACGCGCCCTTTCAGCGCGTAGTGGGCTGGCGCGACGACTTTCACAAAGCGGACTGGGACGGCTATCAGGCGTATGAAAAGCGCTATCCGCAAATTAAGACGCTGCCGACCTTCGGCGGCGCCAAAGATGGCACCTTCAACGTCGAGCAGGCGCTGACGCTGAAGCCCGATCTGGTGCTGATGAACCTGGAGTCGAAAGCCGCCACCGACGAAGGCAAGCTGATCGAGAAGCTGCAGGCGGTCGGCATCCCGGTGGTGTTTATCGATTTCCGCGAAGCGCCGATGGTCAATGCGGAAAAAAGCATTCGCATCATGGGCGAACTGCTGAATAAGCCGGAACGCGCGCAGGCGATTGTCGATTTTCGCCGTCAGCAGATTGAGCGCGTTACCGCGCGGCTGAAAGATTTTCACGGCACGCGTCCCAAAGTGATGATCGACCGCGCTGGCGGCTACACCGACGAGTGCTGCATGTCGTTCGGCAATGAAAACTTCGGGCAGATGGTGGAGATCGCGGGCGGCAGCAATATCGCGAAAGATCTTATTCCCGGCACCTTCGGCACCCTCAACCCCGAGCAGATTATCGCCAGCCGTCCCGACGTGGTGGTGGTGACCGGCGCGAACTGGAAAAACTACAACACCGTCGGCAAGTGGGTCGGGGTCGGGCCGGGCGCCGACGTGAAGGAGGCGGAAAAGCGCCTGCAGATGCTGATGATGCGCGACGCCTTTAAAACCCTGCCGGTGGCGCACAACGGCCATGCGCACGCCATCTGGCATCAGTTCTACGACAGTCCTTATCAGTTCGTCGCCATTCAGGCGCTGGCGAAGTGGCTGCATCCCGATCTCTTCGCCGATCTCGATCCGGACGCGACGTTCCGCGCCTTTCATGAGAAATTTTTACCGCTGCCCTACCAGCCCGGTTACTGGGTAACCCTGCCCGCCGACAAGCGTTAATCGCCACAGCGCGGCAGGGACGCCGCGCTATCGCCTGAATCTTTCCGTCATCTTTCTTCATATTTACTAATATTTTACAGGCGCAGCGCGTTTTATGCGCTGTAACGCTCAATGATAGGGAGAGGATAATGACCAGAACTTCGGGACGATCGGCTTTCGCCGTGGCGCTTTACACGCTGTTCGAACCTGTGCCGCTCGGCTTTTTTGTGGCGGCATGGATCTTCGACATTATTTACCTTAACAGTTACGTCGTGGAGTGGACGCATGCTGCCAGCTGGCTTATCGCCATCGGGCTGGTCATCGCCATTCTTCCGCGTCTTATCGCCCTGATTGATCTGTTCCGCGGCGGCAGCCGCGCGGAAAAGGTGCATTTCTGGCTTACGCTGGTGGCGATCCTGCTGGCGATCGTTAACGCCTTCGTTCACAGCCGCGACGCTTACGCCGTGGTGCCGTCCGGCGTTATCCTGTCGACTCTCGTGGTGGCGCTGATGCTGATCGCCAATGTTCAACTCGCGCTGCGTCAGCGCACGGCTTAAGGAGAAGCACCGATGAAAAAGCAAACGCTTATCGCCATGGCGCTGACCGCGCTGCTGGCAGGCTGCGACAGCGGCGCGCAGCTCGATCCGCAGAAACAGACCGGGCCAAATCCGGAGCTGCCTGAGGCAAAAAACTTCTTTATGCCGCCGATGCAGGTGCCGGAAGGGGTGCCGTGGAAGCAGGGCGAGATGCCGAAAGTGGCGCAGGGGCTGAAAATCGAGAAGATTGCGGAGAACCTCAAGCATCCGCGTCAGGTGCTGACGCTGCCGAACGGCGACGTGCTGGTGGCGGAGTCCAACGGTCCGGCCAAACCCACCACGCGTCCCAAGCAGCTGATTATGGGCATCGTGCAGAAAGCCTCAGGCAAAGGCGGCGAGGGCGGCAACCGCATCACACTGCTGCGCAACGTGAACGGCAAGTGGGAGCAGCACGTCTTTATCGAGAATCTCTTTTCGCCCTTCGGCATGCAGCTGATCGGCAATACGCTCTATGTTGCCAACGCCGACAGCCTGGTGAAATTTCCCTATCAGGAAGGGCAAACCGAGATCCGTACGCCGCCTCAGCTGGTAACCGATCTGCCCGGCGGGCCGATTAACCACCACTGGACCAAAGCGCTGGTCGCCAGCCCGGACGGCAGCAAACTCTATGTCGGCATCGGTTCTAACAGCAACATCACCGAGAACGGCATCGGCGCGGAATACCATCGCGCCGCGGTACTGGAAGTGGATGCCGCCAGCGGCGCGACGCGCGTTTACGCCACTGGGCTGCGTAACCCGACCGGCCTGCAGTGGGAGCCGCAGAGCAACCGGCTGTGGGCCATCGTCAACGAGCGCGACGAGATCGGCTCCGATCTGGTGCCTGACTATATGACGTCGGTGCAGGAGAACGGCTTCTACGGCTGGCCTTACAGCTATTTCGGTCAGCATGTGGATACGCGCGCGCAGCCGCAGCGTCCCGATCTGGTGGAGAAGGCGATTAAGCCGGACTATGCGCTCAGCTCGCACGTCGCGCCGCTGGGACTGCTCTTTTACCAGGCGGACAATATGCCGCAGTATCGCGGGGGCGCCTTCGTCAGCGAGCACGGCAGCTGGAACCGCACGCCGCTTAACGGCTATCAGGTGGTGTGGGTGAAATTTGAAAACGGCAAGCCGGTCGGATTGCCGCAGCCGGTGGTGACGGGATTCCTGACCGACGATCAGAAGCAGGTAAGAGGTTTGCCGGTCGGACTGGCCGCCGATCGCCAGGGCGGGCTGCTGATTGCGGATGACGCCGGCAACACGGTGTGGCGCGTCAGCGCGAAGTAGTTTTTGACAGGCATAAAAAAAAGGATTTGGCGTCACGGCCAAATCCTTTCTTTTTTTGTTCGCTTAACGGCTGGTGACCGCGCCGCGAACGAGGTGCTCAGCACTCTCCACACCTGCGATTCTAAATAGCGCGGAGAAATATTTCAAGTTTCGCCAAAATACTGTATGGTTATACAGGTGTTGAGCGCGAAGCAGAGCCGACTTGCTGACTGGCCGCTCCCAGGGGCACGGTTTTGAAAATCCCGGCAGGCATCAGGTGGTGCTGGCCTGTGGCTTTAGCAATGAGTGCCGCTCAGCGCTCTCCACAAGATGTGCTTAGGCGCCCGGCGGGTAGAGTCAAAGCCTCGGTAGCCGAATAGCGCGCTCCTGTTAAAGGAGAAGGAAAGTGATGGAACTGATTAGATTGATTCTGGATCTTATCCGGATCATCTTGCAGATCATCGTTGCCCTTTTGCAACTGACCGGCCAGGATCACTAGCCGGAACTGGAATAAAGGCGGAGCTGACCACTCCGCCTTTTTCGTCGCGTTATCCCGTTAGTCCGCCGCATCACACTGTCTTCCGCCTGTCATCTTCGCCCGTTACCGTCAGCGCTGTTTCCGCCGCGCCGCGCGCGCCGCTTATCCAGACATCCGACCAGACGTGGCCATTATGACTTTGCACGCTCTCTCTTCCGCCCGACTGCAGCAGACTTTTATCGACAGCAGCGTACGCCTGCGCGACACCACCGTCGGGCAGCAGTGCGAAATCCTGCGCACAGCTACCTCGAATACAGCACCCTGGGCGACTTCTCCTATATCGGCGAACACTGCCACGTGGCGGACGCGCAGATAGGCCGCTTTACCGCTATCGCCAACCATGTGCGCCTTGGCGCGCCCAATCACCCGATGGATCGCGCTTCGCAGCATCGCTTTACCTACTGCCCGGAGTATTACGACGCCAGCGCGGCGCGCGACAGCGGCTTTTTCGCCGACCGCCGCGCCGCGCGCGTTATCGTCGGCCACGACGTCTGGATTGGCCACGGCGTGATTGTGCTGCCGGGCGTTACAGTCGGCGACGGCGCGGTGCTGGCGGCGGGCGCGGTGGTCACGAAAGATGTTGCGCCCTACAGCATCGTGGGCGGCGTGCCGGCGAAACCGATCCGCATGCGCTTTACGCCCGCCATCGCCGCGCGCCTTCGGCAGATCGCCTGGTGGGAGTGGCCGCTGGAGAAGCTGATGGCGAACCTGGCTGATTTTCAGTCCGGCGATATCGCGCGCTTCTGCGATCGCCACGGCTGACTACACTTACCGCATCGCAACCATGAAAGGAGAGCGCTATGTTCACGCTCTATGGCGCACCGGGCTGGGGCTCGGCCATCAGCGAGCTGATGTTTAGCCTCTGCGGCGAACCCTATCGCTGGGTGGATGTCTCCGGCTTCGACCAGCCGGGCGAGGCGCGCGATCGGCTGCTGGCGCTTAATCCGTTGGGGCAGGTGCCGACACTGCAAAGCGAAGATGGCGCGGTGCTGACGGAGAGCGCCGCCATTGCGCTGATGCTGGCGGATCGCCATCCTGCGCTGATCCCGCCTCACGGCGACCCGCAGCGCGCGCGTTTTTATCACTGGCTGGTGTGGTTGGTCGCCGCCGTCTATCCCACCTTTACCTATGGCGACTATCCGCAGCGCTGGACCGCCGCGGGGGCGCAGGAGCTGAAAAAGAGTACCGACGCCCATCGCGAAGAGGCCTATCGCTGGCTTGAGTCGCAACTCGGCGACAGCGCCTTTCTGCTGGGAGACGACATCACGCTGCTTGACGCCTATCTGCCGGTGCTGGTGCGCTGGCAGCCGCGCGAGGCCTGGTTTCAGGCCAGCGCGCCGAAGCTGTGGAGGATTGCGCAGCGCGTTAAGGCGCAGAAAGCGCTGCAGAGCGTGGTGGCGCGCAACCAGCTGTAGCGCGCCGCCAGAGGTTACAGCGCCTGCTGCGCCAAGCCGTCGGCGCGGTGCGGCTGTAACGGTTTCTCCGGCTGCAGCAGCGTCATCGCCAGCATGCTGCCCAGCGCAATCACAGCGGTGACGGTAAACATCGCATTGTAGCCGTAGTACTCCGCCAGCCAGCCGCACAGCATCGGCGAAACGATGGCGGCGAGGTTGGCGATCGCCAGCGTCATGCCGCTAAAAGCGCCGACGGAGGCCTTCGGCGTCACGTCGATCACCACAGACCAGTAGACGTTGTTCACCATGGCGTTGAGCGCATTGCCCAGCGTCATTAGCGCAATAATCGCCGTTGCCGATCCGGCGTACGGAATAGCCATAAAACAGCAGGCGGTGCCCAGCAGCGTCACGGCGGCGAACAGGTTGCGCGCCACGCGCAGGTTATTGAAGCGCGCCAGCAGCCGATCGGCGAGTCGGCCGCCGAGCAGCACGGTCAGACAGGCACCGCTCCAGGGGATCATCGCCACGTACCAGAGCGAATGGAGATCGTAATGGAAGCTGTCCTGCAGATATTTCGGCAGCCAGGTCACCAGCGTAAAGGTGATATAGAGAAAGGAGAAGTAGCCGAGCGCATTGCACACCAGGGTGCGGCTGGTAAAGAAGCGCCACCAGGGCAGCGGCGTATCGGCGTGCGCCTCCTGACGCTGACCGTCGCGGATCAGCGCACGCTCCGCCGCGTTCGCCGCGGGGTGCTGTTCCGGTGCGTCGCTGAAGGTGCGCGCAAACAGCAGCATCGCCAGCAGCGAGAAGAGGCCCAGCAGAATAAACATCATGCGCCAGTCATGGGTCAGCAGCAGCAGACCGACCGCAATCGGCGCGGTCAGCAGCGATCCTACCTGCGTGGAGAGCAGGCCGATGCTCAGCGCGAAGCCGCGCTCGTTATCCGGCGCCCAGTGGGCGATGGCTTTGTTCATCAGCGCGTAAGCAGGGCCTTCGGAGAAGCCGAACAAGATGCGCAGGGCGGCGAAGCCCATAATCGCCGAGCCGCCGAACAGCGCCATGCCCAGATCGCCAGCCCAGGCGGTGGCGATCTCCAGCAGCGACCAGAGCACGCCCGCCATCAGCCAGACTTTGCGCGTGCCGAGCCGATCCGCAAGGAATCCGCCGCACAGCGATCCGAGCAGATAGCCAAACCCGAAATAGCCCAGCACCGCGCCTAGCTGCACTTTACTGAACTGATACTCCTGAGAGATGGCGTTAGCGGCAAACGACAGCGCGCCGCGATCGATGTAGTTGATCAACGCGACAAAAAACAGCATGGAAAAGATAACGTAACGATAGCGACTCGGCTGCATGGGGCCTCTCCTGCATGAATAGGGTCTGCAAGGGAGAAGCAAGATCGGTGCCGAACTTCTAGCGGGTACGCTGGCCGGGCGTTGCGCGCGAGGCAGGCCTCAAATTACCAGCCTAATGGTTTGCCTGCGCATCATTAAGGTGCAGTAAAGCGACGTCAACTGCGACAACAGAGGGAAAGTCGGCCTGATAAACCGCCGCCGCGTTAAATTTATGTTTGTTATTTGTCAGCGGTTTGAACAAAAGATGCGGTAAAGCCAGGTAACTTATAAGCTATATCGTACCATCGCGCCCTGTTGTACCCGACAAGTCCTCTACACAGCGAGCCTGCTTCACATCGGGCCGCCGTAAATCCGTTAGCCACGCTAAAGACTCGTAAGATATTGTGTTTTTACCAAAAATTTACCTAAGTTAAAATAACGTTGAAGTTATGTGTATTTATTTTATTTCGTCCCTTGAATGAGGAAAAGAAGGATCATGGTTAACAAGCTAACCAGTATCGTGATGGCGATTGTCGCCGTAGCGATGCTGTATATGGGCGGGAAGCTATTGCTGCTGGGGGGCAGCGCGTTCTATGCGCTGATGGCCGCAGGCTTACTGCTCACCGCGATACTGCTGTTTCTGAATAAACGCAGCGCGCTGTCGCTTTACGCGCTGCTGATGTGGATCACCCTGTTCTGGACTATCTGGGAAGTGGGCTTTGACAAGTGGCAGTGGATCCCGCGCGGCGACCTGTTCGGTCTGTTTGGCGTCTGGCTGGCGCTGCCCTGGGTGGTGCGTCCGCTGACCCAGCGCAAGTTCCATCCTTTCCTCGGCACCACGGTGGTGGTGATGATCGCTCTGGTGATCGGCCTCTGCTTTTACGATCCGCTGCCGCAGCAGGGAACCATTACTAATGCGCGCACGCCGTCCGCCTCGACCGGCGCGGGCGACAACTGGACGGCCTACGGCGGTTCCACCAATGCGCTGCGCTTCTCTTCGCTGAATCAGATCACCAAAGATAACGTGAAAGATCTTGAGGTCGCCTGGACCTACCACACCGGCGATCTGCGTCAGAGCGACGACGCAACCGAATACACCTTTGAGGCGACGCCGCTCAAGGCGAACGGCATGCTCTACTTCTGTACGCCGCATAACGAGGTGCATGCGCTCGATCCGGAAACCGGCGCAGTGAAATGGAAATATGCGCCGCCGCAGGATCGCTCCTATATGCAGCAGCACCAGACCTGTCGCGGCGTCAGCTTCTACGACGCCAGCAATCCGGCGGCTGACAGTAGCGCAGCGCAGCCTGCGCTCTGCCGCAAGCGTATCTACAACGCGACCACCGATGCGAAGCTGGTGGCGCTGGATGCCGACAGCGGCAAGCCGTGCGCTGATTTCGGTAAGAACGGCGTGGTCGATCTGCATGCCAATATGGGCGAAGTGCGTCCGCATGCGCTGATGCAAACCTCTGCGCCGCTGGTAGCGGGCAATCTGGTGATTGTCGGCGGCTCGGTGATGGACAACGGGTTTAACCGCGGCAACCCGTCTGGCGTGATTCGCGCCTACGACGCCGTTACCGGCCGTCTGGTGTGGAACTTCGATCCGGCTCAGCCGGAGGCGACCCAGCCGATTGCGGCGGACGCGACCTATCCGCAAGATACCCCGGTGGCCTGGGCGACGCTGAGCGCCGACCTGAAAAACGGCCTGGTCTATGTGCCGTTCGGCAACGCCTCGCCGGATGAAGTGGGCATAGAGCGCGATCCCAACAGCAACACGGAGAAATTCCGCGATGCGCTGGTGGCGCTGGATCTGAAAACCGGCGCCTTTAAATGGCGTTATCAGAGCGCCAACCACGATCTCTGGGACCGCGATAACCCGTCTCAGCCGTCGCTGGTGGATATCGACTATCAGGGCAGCCAACAGCCGGCGGTGATCCTGCCGACTAAAACTGGCAACCTGTTCGTGCTCAACCGCCTGAACGGCCAGCCGATCTATCCGGTTAATCAGGTGAAGGTCTCAACCGAAGGCGGCGTCGAGGGCGAGAAATTCGCCGCTACGCAGCCGGTCTCCAGCCTGAACTTTATTCCGCAGCCGCTGACGGAAAAAGCGATGTGGGGCATTTCGCCGTTCGACCAGATGAGCTGCCGCATGGGGTTCCGCGAACTGCGCTATGACGGCAATCCGTGGACGCCGGCGACCGAGAAGGGCTCGCTGATTTTTCCGGGCAATATCGGCGTATTTAACTGGGGGTCGGTGGCGGTTGATCCGGAACGTCAGCTGCTGATCGCCGCGCCGGTGCGTTTGGCCTATAAGTACAACCTGATCAAGCGTACGCCAGCGACCGCGACCGAGCGCATGTTCACCAAAGATGGCTCGCCTTACTGGAATGAAAACTTCCACGGCGATTACGCTATCCATATTCAGCAGTTCGCGTCAGAGCTGGGCATACCCTGTATCGCGCCGCCGTGGGGCCGTATGGTGGGCGTCGATCTGAAAACCGGTAAGACAGAATGGCTGCGCCGCATCGGCACCACCAAAAACCTCAATACCTCATTCCTGCCGGGTCGTTTCCCGATAGGTTTCCCGATGGGGATGGTGGCGCACGGCGGTCCGCTGGTGACGGCGGGCGACGTGGTGTTCCACGGCGCGACGGCAGATAACTTCTTCCGCGCCTATGACAGCACTACCGGCGCGCTGCTGTGGCAGACTGAGCTGAGCGCGGGCGCGCAGGCCACGCCGTCGACCTTTATGGGTAAAGATGGCAAGCAATATGTGGTCATTGCCGCGGGCGGCCACGGTTCGCTCGGCACTAAGAGCGGTGACAGCGTGGTGGCATTCCGTCTGAAGTAACGACGTTCCTGCGCCTCGCGCAGAAAAAGATAAAGCGCCCGGTTGGGCGCTTTTTTTTATGCTGGATTACGGCTGAGCCTGCCGTTTCGAGCGCTCTTCCAGCACTTTCAGCGCGATTCGATCGCCAATCGCCTGATCGATATTGCGCCAGTACTCAAACGTACGCGACAGCACCGGCTCCTCTACGCCGTTAAGCAGATGGCCGCTCACGTTGCTGACCAGCCGCTCGCGCGCCGCATCGTCCATCACTTTATTGATCAGCGTATTCGCCTGGCCAAAATCGTCATCATCCTCGCGCAGCGTGTAGGGCGCACGCACCATCTCGCCGCTGGACTGCCAGGTGGAGTCGGTCGGGTAACGTTCGCCGTCCGCTACCGGGCCGCCTTTACTGTTCGGCGCATAGACAGGATCGGATACCGGATGAATACGCATCGCGCCATCTTTGCTGTAGCTGTTGACCGGCGACTGCGGGGCGTTGACCGGTATCTGCTTATAGTTGACGCCGAGGCGGTGACGGTGCGCGTCAGCATAAGAGAAGACGCGCCCCAGCAGCATCTTGTCCGGGCTAAGGCCGATGCCCGGCACCAGGTTATTCGGCTCGAAAGCTGCCTGTTCGATCTGCGCATGGTTGTCGGTCGGGTTGCGATCCAGCACCAGCTTGCCCACTTTAATCAGCGGATAGTCGCCGTGTGGCCACACTTTGGTCAGGTCGAACGGGTTATAGCGGTAGGTTTCCGCCTCGGCGAACGGCATGATCTGCATATAGAGCGTCCAGCTCGGAAAGTTGCCTTCCTTGATAGAGAAGTAGAGATCGCGCGTATGGTGGTCGATATCTTTTCCGGCAAGGGTATCGGCCTCTTCCTGCGTCAGGAACTCGATGCCCTGGTCGGTGTGAAAATGATATTTCACCCAGAATTTCTCGCCCTCGGCGTTCACCCACATATAGGTGTGGCTGGAGTAGCCGTTCATATGGCGCCAGGTTTTTGGGATACCGCGATCGCCCATCAGCCAGGTAACCTGATGCGACGATTCCGGCGACAGCGTCCAGAAGTCCCACTGCATATCGTTATCGCGCAGGTTGTTGTCGGCGCGGCGCTTTTGCGAGCGGATAAAATGCTGGAACTTCATCGGATCGCGAATAAAGAAGACCGGCGTGTTGTTGCCCACCATGTCGTAGTTGCCTTCGGTGGTGTAGAACTTCAGGGCGAAACCGCGCGGATCGCGCCAGGTGTCGGGGCTGCCGCGTTCGCCCGCCACGGTTGAGAAGCGCAGCAGCACGTCGGTGCGCGTGCCGGGCTGGAACACCGCGGCTTTGGTATATTTGCTGACGTCATCGGTCACGATAAAGTAGCCGAACGCGCCGCTGCCTTTGGCGTGCGGCTGCCGTTCCGGGATACGTTCGCGGTTGAAGTTGGCCATCTGTTCAATGAGATAGTGATCGTGCAATACCAGCGGGCCGTCAGGGCCGACCGACAGCGAATGCTCGTCGCTAGCAACGGGAATACCCGCATCCGTAGTCGTCGGTTTACGCTCATCATTGCTCATAGTGCTCTCCGTTTTTATAGGGATATAGCAACCATTAAGCGTAGTTAAGAATCGCGCGTCTGCCGTAGCAGAATGCTGATGATTGCGAAAGGCGGCGAGCGAAAAAGAGTGAAAAAAGAGAAGGGCGACGCTCAGGCAAGCTGCCTGAGCGCGGCGGGTGTTACTTATCGTTGCCGAAGCCCTGTTTTTTCAGCGCGCCCAGCACATGCGGGAAGTAAATGTTCTGGTAATAGCCGCTGACGCTTTCGCTCCAGCTTTCGCCGTCGGAACGGCCGATGTTTTGCCAGTGCTGCACCATCTCCTGATTGTAGGCGGCGATCTTCTCCTCCAGCCCGGCGGTGCGGTAGGCCTCTTCATGGCGGAAGGTTTCCAGCGGCAGGCGCGGTTTCTGGTGCGACGGCTCATCGACATAGCCAATCACTACGCCCGCAACCGGGAAGGTATATTCCGGCAGTTCCAGCAGACTAATCAGCGCCTCAGGATCGCGGCGGATACCGCCGATCGGCACGATGCCCAGACCTTCCGCACGCGCGGCGGCCATCACGGAGCCCAGCGCGATGCCCACATCGGTGGCGCCGGAAACGATGCTCTCGATACTCTGCTGCGCGATCTGCTCGCGGTCAATCGCCTCCATCGCCACGCGCGATTTATGCATATCCAGCACGAAGGTCAGAAACACCGGCGCTTTCGCGATCCACGGCTGGCCGCCGGCGATCTGGGAGATTTCCTTGCGCTTCGCCGCATCGCGGGTCACCACCACAGAAACCTGCTGCGAGTTGACCGAGGTCGGCGCGCGGTAGGCGGTGCTGATAATGCGATCCAAAATCGCGTCGTCAATCGGCTGCTCGGTAAAACTGCGTTCGCTTTTGTGGCTGGTAAAAATATCAATTAGTGAATTCATGGATCCTCCAGATGTGGAGGCTAAGAGTAGCAGGTTCGGGCAGGGCCAGATTTAACCGCATTGGTCATTCCCGGCAACCTGATGTTCTTCATAGGATTAGCGGGCGAACCGGCAGTGAGCCAGCACACATTTCTGAATAAATGGCAAAACATAACAACTATGTAACAATATGAATGCGCGGGCGTTTTGGGCAACCCCACAAGAGGCCTCAGGCAGCTACACATAACCACGCCGCGTCCGGCTGCGTATACCTGAAGCGGCAACTCTCAATCAACTGAGGTGACAAATGAATAATACTCTGGCGCTGCGCCGGTCGATTCTTCTGCTGGGCATGGCCTTTAGCGGTCCACTGCTGGCGCAGACCTTTGTCTACGTTTCGGCGGCGGAGGATGGCGAAATCGCGCGTTACGCCCTAAACGATCGGACCGGTGCGCTAAAGCTGCTGGGCGAAACGCCTGCGGGGGGCAAGGTGATGCCGATGGCGATAAGCCCGGATAAACAGACGCTTTACGCCGCCGTGCGCAGCAAGCCGATGCGGCTGGTCAGCTGGTCCATCAACGGCAAAACCGGCGCGCTGACGCCAGCGTCAGAGCGCGCGGCCGCCGCAAGCTATCCCTATATCAGCCTGGACAGGCAAGGGCGCTTTTTGCTGGCGGCCTCCTACGATAGCGGGCTGGTGCATGTTTATCGCCTCGGCGCAGGCGGGAAGGTGGCGACGCCTTTCGTGTCAGAGGTAGAGGCTGGTCACGCTGCGCATTCGGTGATTGTTGATGCGACGAACCGCTCCGCCTACGTCGGCGTGCTGGGCGCCGATCGCGTTCTGCAGCTGGCGCTGCACCAGGATGGCCAGCTGACGCCGCTGGGCGACGGTTTCGTCGCCACGGAGGAGAAAAATGGACCGCGGCACTCGGCGCTTTCGCCGGATAACCGCTTCCTTTATAACGTCGGCGAAATGAGCGGCGCTATCGTGCAGTTTGCGCGGCAGCCGGATGGCGCGCTGACAAAGGTCGCTGACTATCCCAGCGCGGTCGCGCAGAAATATCAGCTGCAGCACGGCGTGGAGCGCACCGCCAGCTACAGCGACACCACGCCGCGCATCTGGGCGGCCGATATCAAAATTACGCCTGACGGGCGCTTTCTCTACGTCACAGAGCGTACCAGCAGCACGGTAACGGGCTATCGCATCAGTCAGCAGGATGGAAAGCTGCAACTGATCGAGAGCTGGCCGGTTGAAAAGCAGCCGCGCGGCATAGCGATTACGCCTGACGGGCGCTGGCTGATCGCCAGCGGCGAGAAGAGCGCGGTGATTGGCAGCTATGCCATTGCCAGAGAGAGCGGGGAGCTGCAAAGGGTCGCTGAAGCGCCGGTCGGCAAGGATGCAAACTGGGTGAGTATCGTCAGCTTTAAGCCGTAGCAGGCACATAATAAGAACCGCCTAAAGCGGCGGTTCTTATTGACGGTTAGCCACGCTGGATTTGCTGCAAATCCTCTTTGGTCAGGCCGGTAATTTTCATCACCAAAGCGCGATCAATAGTTACATCATCTAATGGAAAATGACCATTATAGAGCGCAGCAGCGTGTTCAGCTTCCTGTAAGAAATCGAGCCAGCGCAAAGAGTAGGGATATGGGCTGCGTTTGCCTTAATAGAAAAGAACAGGGATCACCAGCGGCAATTTGCTATGTCCGGCATCAAGATGGCGCTGCATCGCAGCAATAGCATAGCGCATCAGGCGATAGGCCATATGCTTATCCGGAGAGCTTTGATGCTCGATGACCACCTGAAAATAGCCATCGCCGGCGCGTGTTTTCAGCGAGTAAAGTACATCGCTGTAGTAAGGACGCAAATCATCTTCGACAAAGCTGCCGGACTCCAGCGTCAGCGTCGACAGGTCACAGATCGCCAGCAGCTCAGGCGGCAGATGCAGCGTTAAAAAGTCGCGAGCGGTTCTCGGGTGCGCCAGAAAGGTTTTAAAGACCGCATCATGCGGCGTGCAAGTTCGCTTCATCCTGAAGTCTCGGCCAGCTTTTGGTCTGCCGGACCTTAGCAGTCGCTTTTAGCGTGCGAAAGTGGGAAAAGCGCAGCAGCCGAGGCGGCTCGCAAAATCTACGCGCCGACAGGGTTTGGCGCTTTATCAGGGACAATAGTCGACATGCCGAACGGCGCTGTGGCAGATGGCGGTGTTTAAGTTATAAGAAGAGAAAAGGGAGGGAGAGCAACCGTATAAGCATCGCGCCCTGAGCATCAGTGATATCTAATTTAACATAATATACATTATGTGCACCTTGATAATCCTGTCTGTTTTGGGCATTTCTCACCACATTGCCCTGGTTAACTTTTTAATGGATAGCATGTTGTCCAGTTATAGTTGCACCTTGCCAATATTAGCTCGCCAGCAACATCACCAAAATTAATCGCCTGACGTTCTAAAAAAAACTGACGCAGGCTTTCCGGTAAAAAAGACGCGCCGTAGCGTAGAACCGTGCTGTGCCAGAATGGCGCCGGCAATGAGATGTTGTCATGACGCATCAGTAACTCATTTTTCCATTGGGAATCCAGAACCCTCTCGCAGAACGACTGACGCATAGCGACTGCAGGACTCTCAGGAATTCCCGCAAGCAACAGCTGACCAGGTAACGCAACTAACCGAAGATGTCCGATAGTAATTTTTTTCGCATCGAATTCACCCCAGATAGTTGTCAATTGCTCTACTTCCGTCGGTAATTGCTCGTTCTGATGATAAAGCGGCAGCGTCAGAGGCAAGAAAGTAAAATGAAAGCCGTGCGCTGGCAGCGTATCGGCCAGCGGATCGTCTTTTGTGATTTCGTTCAACTCATCAATAAGGCGTGAGACACAGCGCGAAACAGGCGGCTTTATTCCTGCTGCAAGAGAAAGCTTTACGGGATCGTAGTAATTTTGTTCTCGAATCTCACCGATTCCTGCATTTTTCGCCCAGGTTGCGAGAGTGTCCTCATTTGTCGAGCGATATCTGTTTTGCAGACTTATTGATTGCATGACAAACCTTATCGTTCTTTGCCCCGCTCCACTCGCTGGCTGAGCGATTACAGCGCAGCACTACGCTGAAGATCTGAACGGGTATCAATATCCAGCAGACATCCCTTATCCGCTAACGTCACCGCCTGACACGGCGCGCTGTTAAGCACCGCGCGCGCGCCGCTGTCACCGCTCAGAGTGGCGAGCGCGGAAAAGAACGCGCGCTGAAATCCCACCGGATGCCCAGGCACGCCTTCGACTTCCGCGCGAACCAGCGGCGCGCGATGCAGCGCATCCGCCACGGTCAGCAGGCTTTCCACGCTTAAAAACGGCATATCGCCCAGCGTAATCAGCCAGCCGTCGTACGCCGCTGTGGCTTTCACGCCCGCGGCGATAGAGTCGCCGATGCCCGCGCTGCGGCAGACAATCGCACGGCCAGCGGGAATCAGCGCATGGATTGCCGTATCCTCCGGCCGCGTCACTGCGAAAACGTCGAGCCCCGTGGCAACAGCATGCTCCAGCGTGTGCTGCAAAACCGGCTTGCCGTTCAGCGAGGCGAGCAGCTTATGCTCTCCGCCGCTCGCCTTAAAGCGTCGGCTGAAGCCGGCTGCCATCACCAGAATGGCGATTCTCATAGCAAACTTCCCTGCTCCCACGGCTCTGCCAGGGCCGGCTCAAGCGCCTCTACGCAGCCGTTTTTGTAGCGCACGATGTCCGCCATCACCGATAGCGCGATCTCCGACGGCGTTTTACTGCCGATATCGATCCCGACCGGCGCGTGAATACGGTTAACCTGATCCGGGGTGAGATCGCCATACACTCCCAGCCGCTCTTTTCTTCTCAGGCTGTTCTTTTTCGATCCCATCGCGCCGATATAGAACGCCGGCAGATTGACCGCTTCCATCATGGTGAGATCGTCAATGCGCGGATCGTGGGTAAGCGACAGGATCGCCGTTCCGGCATGGCAACCTTCCCGCTCCAGATACACAGCGGGAAACTGCTTAATCAGCCTGACGTTCACGTCCAGCAAAGCGGCCATATTCGCCAGCGCCTCGTCCCGGTGTTCGCACACGATGGTTTCAAAGCCCAGCGCGACGGCAAAATTGGCGCAGAACACCGCGACGCTGGAAAGCCCGCCGATAACCAGCCTGGGCGCGGTCGAGAGCGTCAGGGTAATGGCGGCGCCGTCGCGGTAAGTCAGCGTGCTGTTGGTATAGGCAGCCGGCTCCAGCGCATGACAGGGATGCGGCAAAATAATTTTCTTTTTCACCGCCGTGGCGGCGACCAGCGCATCGTGCATTTTCTGCAAATAGGCGCGACTCTCAGCGCCGGGCGACAGTTTTTCCACCAGAATATCGAGTACGCCGCCGCACGGCAGCGCCCTGTCCGGCTCAAATCCGCCCTCGCCGTAGCGCACCACCTGGCTGGCGGCCGGGAAGGCGTTGCGATCGATGCGTTCGATAAAACTCTCTTCGACGCAGCCGCCCGAAAGCGAACCGCAGTGATGCCCCTCTTTGCGGATTATCATCATCGCGCCGGGCGGACGCGGCGACGATCCGTAAGTAGAGAGCACCGTACAGAGCCATACCTCATGCGCGTCAACCCACTGCAATCCTGCTTTTAATACCTGCATATCAAGGTTGTGCATGACCTGGTGTCTCCGGCAACGGTTAAGCCAGGGCGCTTGCCCTGGCGGTAATTAAGTCGACAATGTCGCCTTAGCGCACGGCATGTCGGTGACGATCGCGGCGGCTCGCCAGCACGGCAAAGATCGCCGAGATAATTAGCAGCGTCAGGCCGAAGGCAAAGGGACTCCACCAACCCACTGCGTCAAACAGTTCGCCGCCCAGCGCCGCGCCCAGGGTAATCGCCAGCTGGATCACGGCAACCATCAGGCCGCCGCCCGCCTCCGCGTTTTCCGGCAGCGCGCGGCTCAGCCATAGCCCCCATGCGACCGGCGCGGGCGTAGAAACCAGGCCCCACACGGCTAACAGCGCGCCCGTAATCAGCAGCGAATGCCCCTGCCAGATTAGCAGCGCAGCCAGCGCCGCCATTGCCAGCGGGATCAGGATCAGCCAGCGAAGCTGGCTCCCGTAACCGACTCCATAAACGGGCGCAGATAGGTGAAGATCGCAAACTGCCCCATAAACAGCGTCAGCAGCGCGGCCATACCCGCCGCGACGTGCGGCAAGCCAAGCAGGCGCAGCGGGTTCGCGGTGTGGTTATCGCCCTGCGCAGGCAGCGACGGAATCGCGCGCCACTGCCAGATAAAGGCGCCGACGGCCAGCGGCACGACGATAAAAAAGGCCCCGCGCCAGCCGATATACTGGCCGAGAAAACTTCCCAGCGGCGCGGCGACGGTGGCCGCCAGCGCGTTGCCACCGTTAATCAGCGCCAGCCCTTTCGCCACGGCATGCGGCGGAGCGAGGCGCATAATGGTCGCCGTCGACATCGACCAGAATCCGCCGATCGCCACGCCGAGCAGCGCGCGTCCGACAATAAAAACTAGTCCGTCTGGCGCGAATGTGACAGTCAGGCCGGAAATTGTCAGTAAAAGCGTAAAGGCGATCAGCACTTTTTTACGGTCGAAACGACCGGTTAACGGCGTATTAAGCAGGCTGGTCAGCACGGCGAAAAAACCGCTGACGGAGATCGCCTGTCCCGCCTGTCCCTGGCTAATGCCCAGATCCTGCGCCACCGGCGTCAACAGACTGACGGGCATAAATTCCGAGGCAATCAGCACCACGACGCCCAGCGCCATAGAGAAGATAGCGCCCCAGGCGGCGTGGTGACGCGATGCGGAGCGCGTTGTCATAGTTGTCATACGTTAATCCATAAGTTTCAATGCCGTAAGATGCTACCCAAACTGCCGGCATGAATTAACCTGGATAAACGGGATGTAATTGTGAATAAAATTCAGTAATAGTCGAGGAGCAGTGTGCTGGAACCAGGTAGCGCCCCTCGTATGACCTAACTTTGCAGTCTCTGTGAATTAAAATCATAAATAAGGACGGGATAAGATGAATGATATTCAGGCATTTATTGCTGTGGCGCGCGAGCAGAGTTTTACCAAAGCAGCGGCAGGCCTGGGTGTGAGTCCGTCTGCGCTCAGCCATACCATTCGCAATCTGGAAGAGCGTATCGGCGTGCGCCTGCTGGCGCGCACCACGCGCAACGTCGCGCCGACGGAAGCGGGCGAACGTTTATTGCAGTCCGTGGCGCCGTTATTCGAACAGATCAACAGCGAAATTGCGCGCATTGGCGAATTACGCAATACCCCGGCCGGCAATATACGCATCACCTGTTCCGACGATGCCGCCGAGATCCTGTTGCGCCCTGCGCTGCCCGCCTTTTTTGCCAGCTATCCCGATATCAGCGTGGAAATCTGCATCGACTACGGCTTTACCAATATCGTCACCGAACGTTTCGATGCTGGTATTCGGCTGGGAGAGTCGATCAGCCGCGATATGATTGCGGTGCGCCTCGGGCCAGACTGGCGGCTGGCGGTGGTCGGCACGCCCGCCTATTTTCAGGCGCATCCGGTTCCGGTTGTTCCGCAGGATCTTACGGCGCACCGCTGCATCAATATCCGCCACTCGCCGGGCGGCAGTGTCTACGCGTGGGAGTTTGAAAAAGCGGGCCGCAAGTTAACGATTCGGGTAAACGGCCCGCTGCTATCCAACAGCATTATCCATGTGCTGAACGGCGCGCTGGACGGCATTGGCCTGGCCTGTGTGCCGGAGCATATGGCGCGGCCCCATATCGAGGCGGGCCGCCTGATTGAAGTGCTCGCCGACTGGAGCCCACTGTTCGAAGGCTATCACCTTTACTATCCCAACCGACGCAACACCTCTTCCGCCTTCGCCGCTTTTGTCGAGGCTATCCGATATCGCGGCTAACGATGCGCGTTAGCCGTCCAGCTGCGCCTGAATCCACTGCAAAAAGTAGCTGACGCGCGGGAACTGCGCATAGCCGCGCGGATAAACCAGGTGATGGGCGCTCACCGGCAGGCTCATAGCCTCGTCAAATACCCTGACCAGTTTGCCGCTGCGAAGATAGTCGGCGGCCAGCAGTTCGCTTTCGAAGATGAGCCCGTGGCCGAGCATCGCCGCCTCCAGGCTCATATAGGATCGGTCGAAGCGAAACAGCCACTCCTGGGTTGGCTGCGGCAATTGCTGCGTGGCGAACCACTGTGGCCACTGAATTAACGGCGATTCAGAAAGGATCAGCGCGTGGTTATTTAATTCGTCCGGCATCCGCAGCGGATATTTATCCAGATAGTCTGGCGACGCCAGTACCGACATTTTTTCATGGCGAATGGTCTTTATTTCAAACGCCTTCCATTCCGGAAAGCCATGGCGCACCGCAATATCGATATTATCGCGGCTGAAAGATAAGTTTTCATAAGAGCAGGAAAGCGAAACCTGTATGTCCGGGTGCGCTTCGCGAAACTGATGAATACGCGGCAGCAGCCATAGCAGCCCAAAACTGGGCGCGCAGTGAATGCGCAGCGCGCTGCGATCTTTCTCATTCCGCAGCCGCGCCGTCGCCTGCGTCAGGCTGAGGATCAGCGGCCGAATCTCTGCTAAATAGCGCTCGCCCGCCAGGGTTAACGCTACCCCTTTCGCCGATCGGTGGAACAGAATCGAACCCAGCTCTTTTTCCAGTTTCGCCAGTTGGTGGCTCGCCGCCGAGGGAGTGATATTTAATTTTTCCGCCGCGCGCGCCACGTTTCCTGATTGCGCGACCTCTTCAAAGACGCGCAGCGATTTTAATGAAGGGAGCTGGCTGACTGGCTTTTCCATAACTATTCCCGCTCACGATTTTGTGATTTATGTCCGTTTTAAACATTTAAAATTGTTAACTGCATCAAACCAACAATTTCATTCAGCATCAAATGAATTTTTTTGCATTGCCACTTTGAGCGCTATTTCTGATGCTGAGGATGAACCCTGCCGGTAGCGATACCGAACCCTATAAAAAAAGAATCTGGAGTCAGTTATGTTGCTGAAAGAGAAAGTTGCGATTATTACGGGCGCCGCGTCTCAGCGCGGTATCGGACGCGCTACGGCCGCCTGCTTCGCTCACCATGGCGCGCGCGTGGTGGTGCTCGATCTTGATGAAGCGGCAGCGCAGCGCACCGCGCTGGAGCTGGGATCCGGCCATCTGGGCCTTGCGGCCAACGTCACCGACGCTGAGGCGATTCAGCGCGCCGTCGCTGAGGTTCTGAAGGAGTATGGCCGCATCGACGTGCTGGTGAATAACGCCGGCATTACGCAACCGGTGAAAACGCTGGAGATCGGCCTTGAAGACTACAACCGCATTCTGGATGTCAACCTGCGCGGCACGCTGCTGATGTCGCAGGCGGTGATCCCTGTGATGCAGCGTCAGGGCGGCGGCAGCATCGTCTGTCTCTCGTCAGTATCGGCGCAGCGCGGCGGCGGCATCTTCGGCGGTCCGCACTACAGCGCCGCGAAGGCGGGCGTGCTCGGGCTGACCAAAGCGATGGCGCGCGAGTTCGGGCCGGATCAGATCCGCGTCAATGCCCTGACGCCCGGCCTGATCCAGACCGATATCACCGGCGGACTGCTGCACGACGAACGCCGTCACGCCATTATCGATTCGATCCCTCTGGGACGCCTCGGCGCAGCTGACGACGTGGCGCACGCCGCGCTGTTTCTCGCCAGCGATCTCTCCAGCTACCTCACCGGCGTCACCTTAGACGTAAACGGCGGCATGCTGATTCACTGATCGTCCCCTTTTCTCCAGCAGCCAGGCTGCTGGTTCACTCCCGGAGTGATAATCATGACAACGCTGAATATCGGTGCGGCGGTCGCTGCGCGCGACGGCGCCTACCGCAAAATCGCCTGGCGCCTGATGCCGTTCTTAATGTTGTGTTACCTCTGCGCCTATCTGGATCGCGTCAACGTCGGCTTCGCCAAGCTGCAGATGATGGACGATCTCTCGCTGAGCGAAACGGTCTACGGCCTTGGCGCAGGGATCTTTTTTCTCGGTTACTTTTTCTTTGAGGTGCCCAGCAACCTGATCCTTCATCGCGTCGGCGCGCGCCGCTGGATCGCCCGCATTATGATCACCTGGGGCCTGATCTCTGGCGCCTTCGCCTTTGTCGAGACCGCCTGGCAGTTCTATCTGCTGCGTTTCCTGCTAGGCGTGGCCGAAGCCGGACTGGCGCCCGGGTTGCTGCTCTATCTCACCTACTGGTTTCCCGCTCACCGTCGGGCGCGCATGACGGTGCTCTGGTTCGTCGCCATTCCGCTCTCCGGCATGATC